>MDSY01062672.1_pt1 | contig 13108 bp, 7 predicted proteins | sample 811131 | NCBI WGS metagenome assembly MDSY01 (sample SAMN05326643, study PRJNA326480) | marine metagenome | isolation source: seawater | place: Atlantic Ocean: South West | collected 2010
AAGAACTAAATCGAAGAGGTAGGCAATTTCAAGAAATTGAAGATGAAATCAATCAATTAGAAGCAAAAATGGCAACTCCTTCTTTTTATGAAGGTGACTGGCAACCTGATATGGATAGATATCAAGAATTACAGAGTCTTATGGCACGTTCTGGAGGTGGCGATGTAGCAGGGCATGCACAAGAAATTCTGAAAGCATTAGACCTATCCCATCATCAATTAGATACAAAACTTTCATTTTTATCAGGTGGAGAACGTGCAAAGGTAGCACTCGCAAGGCAATTAGTGGGATTAAATGAAATTGATGTTTTCTTCCTTGATGAACCAACAAATCATTTAGATTTACATACTCTAGATTGGTTAGAAAATTTCCTAACTAGATTTAACGGGGCACTACTCATTGTTAGTCACGATAGATATTTCTTAGATAGGGTTTGTAATAATGTTGTAGAAGTTCAAGATGCACACACAAAGGGATTTAAGGGAAATTATTCTTCATATCTAAAACAAAAAGAATTATTTTTACAAACATTGAATGACAGAATAGAAAAGACCCAAAAAGAATTGAAACGAGTAAAAGGAGCAATGCAATCTATGAAAAGTTCAAACAAATATGATAAATCAGTTTCTCAAAAGCATGTCATGATTACCCGTACACAAAGAGAATTAAGTTGGCTTAAATCAATTAAACCTAATCTAAGAAAACCTCTTATGTTTAACATGAAAGCAACTGAGAAAAGTAGTTTAGAAGTATTAGATTTCAAAAAGGCACATTTGACTTTTGATAATCTCACTCGTCCCATAATTAGAGGTCTAGACATAGGAGTCAGAAGAGGGCAAAAAATAGGAATAATAGGCCCAAATGGAGCTGGTAAAACTACTTTGCTAAGAATAATAAATGGAGAATTAAGATTAGATTCTGGTGAAATAGATGTACGTCCGGGGGTACAAATAGGATACTTCCATCAGGATCATAGATTGTTAAATTTCGATTTTACACCTATCGAACAGATTCAATTTTTAAAGCCCAGAATGGAATATGCAGACATACGCTCCATGCTAGGTCAATTTCAATTTACCTCAGATATGGCTAAAACAAAACTGGAAAAATTAAGTGGAGGAGAAAGAGCGAGAATAGCACTTCTATGTTTATTATTGGAAGAAAATAATTTACTATTATTAGATGAACCCACTAATCATTTAGATACTGATGCTAAAGAAGCGTTAGAAGGCGCATTAATTGGATATGAGGGTGGAATAATTACAGTTAGTCACGATAGATATTTCTTAGATAAAGTATGCGATACAATATGGGAATTAACTGGAGATGGGAGCTTATTTGTATGGCCGGGCAATTATTCTGATTACATAAGAAGAAAAACTCAACAATCAGAATCATAATATTGGGTTCAGATTATAATTAAATTTGGATATTTAAATCAGACGCCCCAAAATCTATTTCCGTTAATTACCTCATCACCCTCTTCAAATGATTGAACCACAGTTCTCAATAAATAATAGAGTACAGTTGCCATGATTGGGACAAACCATGTCTCAGATATTTCTCCAAATGCCAAACTATAATCATCACCTGACAACTCTGTTAATAGAACTTCTATTACAGCCTTGGTCATTGTATATATTACTGCTCCAAGCCCAATTAACTGTATACTTCTTCCTGTAAATGTTCCTTCCTTCCATCTGAGAACACCTATGGATAGCGCAAATGAAAATATAGACACTACAATCCAAGTAAGTGCCTGATCGAATGCAATTACCCACACTGCCATGTCTCGATTTACCGAATCTAGATCAAATACAGTTATACTACTGTAACCTTGTTCAACATATTTATTTAATTCTACAGTAGTTCCAGTCAAAACTTGCCAAACTGTGAGAATCGAAAATAGTACTGATACAATGGCAAGGGCCCAGAGTAAGGAAGACCAAATACCACCGGTTGCACTTTCTCGCATATCATTTAATAATCGATCAAGTTGTTGTTCCAAACCTAATCCTTTCGTTAAAACCCATATTCCCATTATCAATGGCATTGCACCTATCAATATTCCTCCATTAGGTAAAATTATGCCTAATCCAAAAATCATTAGAAATATGGCTAATGGAACTAATAAACGTGCTCGCCATCTTGGATCTTCAACTGCTTTCACTATGTAATAATAGGTACTTTCTATTCCTCTATTTTGCCTAACAATTATCTTTTCTATATGATCGACTCTTAATCTTGATGTTATTATCGGAAGCGAAGCCTCATCGTCAGCACCGTCAGTTACTAAAACTGCTGAATCAGGCTGAAATTCTTGAATGACTTCTTCCAATTGGGATGCTATGGCTCTATCACTACGGGGGCCAACGCGGACATCCCCCGTCAATATTGCAATTTCTACTTCATCATTTCCTTTCGCATTTTCTATCATTTTATCATGATGATGTAAAGCACCAAATATGGCATTAGTATCAGATTCTTCTGGATCGGCAATTCCTAATCTTAATACAGCATTAAGAGCATTTTTTCTACCAATAACTGGGCCTCTAATCCCAGACTTCACTCCGAGATCATTATCTCTGTCAACAGTCATTACTAGAGTTCTTACCATATGCATCCCCGTCGAGTTAGCACGCTATAGATGGAAGTTACCTATGAAGAATTTGTTATTTTGCTCAATTCAATTAGATTAAATATTGAGTTTAAATTTATTTAATTTATTTACATAATGAATTTTATAATAATATTCATATTAAAATGATGTTAATTGTGGAGATATTGTAAATTCTAAATTTCCTGCCCTATCTTTTAATCTCCAAGAGGTATATATCGGAATTATTGCTGCAGTAAACAACCAAATTACACTTAATATTTCGTTAAGCATCAAAATCCCCTCATAGTAAACAATACTTACTTGAAATACTGCAAGAATTTGAAATATTATCTTAAAGACACTTGAAAAAATATGAATTGAAGTCAGAATCTTTGATTGAATTCTTTCTTTGTTGCTCAATTCGGTCACAAATGGATAATAAATATAATTTTTAGCACTTAAAATTGATAAACCAAGAATTAAAAATGTAAAAGGTAAAGTATGAATTATAACACTTTCTTCTGGATTAATGGCAAATATTGTACTAAATACGGTAAATGAAAATATTTCTATTAAAGTACATGCAGTATAAAATTTGTATCTATTACTTTCAATATGATTTAGAGCCTTTTCATGATAAACTCGCAACCAACAAGATATGGAATAAGACGTCAAAAAAAGATAATTCAACGCCCAGAGAGATGGAAGAATATAATTCCCAGGAGGATGATCAAATAATATACAAATACTATTTGATCCAAAAGTATCAATGAGTATATTATCATGAAAATTGACATCTGAATGATGTTTTGTGAAATACCAACCAGTACCAATTATTAACCAAAAAAATAGGTAAGAATAGATTCTCAATAATTCAGGATTTATCGACCAAGTAACTTGACCATTTTCTAAATCTGTTGATTTGGTTATCGCAAACTTCATGTCATCCCGTGTCATTGAATAGGAGTATAGTTTTTATCTAACTTTCTATGACATTTTCATTATGCCTTTGTCGCTGCTTTGCACGTAGATATTTTAGTGGATGGCTCATCCAATCTTGATCACAAAGTGAATTATCACCTCTTTGAACTGGGCACCTTGCCCCAGTTTTCAACGCAGAACACCCATGAGGAGTATATTCTCTTTCATATATCTGATTTATTTGATAAGAACTTGTATCAGCATTAAAGTCGGGTGCATTTGAAAAAAATGATAAAGTTTCTTCTTGAGAATGCCCCATTGATCTAGACATAGCTGCTAAAAATACTCTACCAGTATGATTTACATTTATGCCTTGATTTAATTCTGAAACAGCTAACTCAAAACAAGGAGGCCATTCAGTTCTTTTAGCAGCACTAATTGGCATTTCAGCATGAACTTGTTCAGAGAATAAGCCAATTATTCTTTCAACTGAATCTGAAAATTGAGCCGCAAATTCATCATCCATTTTCTCCATTCTTTGGCTACATATATCGATTAAGTTTTCCCTTATTCGTTCTTTTATTAATCTAGCAGTACGTTGTCTACTAGTTTCTCCAACTCCAGCAGTCATAGATACCCAACCATCCTTCACTGGACGATTAATTAATCTCCAATAATCTCCAGATATTCTCGGACATAATTCTATGAAATCACTCATTGGAATCCAAAATATACTTTCAGAGCCAGGAATTTCTTCTTCCCTTATCCCTGATAAATAAGAATTTGCAACTATCAAAAAATTTTCCTTATCTATTCCTAAGAGTTGGTCAGCCCTACTTGATTCTCCCTCTATCCATCGAGCCAGTAATCTCTCATCAAAAGATGCACATACAACCAACATAGCATGTAAAAAAGATAACGCCTCAGTCATTTTACCGATGTCAGTAGATAGATCAACATTTGTTACGGCGTCTATTCCACCTTTGTGCAGTATACTTTCCACTAGTCTTATTCTACCACGTGATCTGATGTCTTCAAGCCACGCAGCATTTATTAGCTGTTCAATTGTAATATCATTTTTTAATAGTAAATCTCTAACATAGTGCGTACTTTGAGGTAAAAATCCATATCTAGCCAATAGCATATCGTCGCCTATCTTGGGCAGCTCAAGTGGCATTGGCATAAATGGCCTATACGACCCTAGGTTCTTCAATACTCACTAAGCCGACATTCTAAGAATGTCTATGGAATCAGATTTAAATATTGAATTTAAGCCTGTAAATATAAAATTATTAACATTACAAGATGATGTAAGAAAATTTTTTGATTGGAAACTTTCAGATGATATAGATAGCGCTAATAATTTATTAAAATATGTTGAAAATTCTAATAAGAAATCTTGGATACGAACCGAGCGTAATAAGACATTACTAAATATAATAACAAAATTAAAAGATAGTAATAATATTGTAATCATTGGGGCCGCTATATCAACTTCAGAAATAAAAAAAATTATAAATTCTAATGTTCTATTTGTTGCAGCCGATGGTGCAGTTGGAATTTTCTCAACATTATCTGATACACTATCAAAACTGGCTTGGTCAAAGTTGGTTTGTGTTGTTAGCGATGCCGATGGTGGCAGAGGTACTGAGCATGCATTTATACGAGGTATACCGATAATTTTACATGCCCATGGAGATAATCAAAACTCATGGAAAAAACTTTTAACATTAGATAAATCATATGATGATACAAAAATTGTCTTAACTCATCAAATTCCAAATAAGATTGATGGAATGTATAACATAGGAGGCTTTACTGATGGCGATAGAGCAGCCTGTTTTGTCCGATCTGCAGGCGTACCAAATGACAATATAGTCATGGCAGGAACTAGGACCGACATAGTAGGAAAATGGTCAGGTATCACCAATAAAAATTTGAAATTGCTTAAGTTAGAATGGATGGCAAAAGTTCTATATTTGTTAAAAATAAAATATTAAAGTATTTTAAAATTATTACTTTAAGAGATGTTAAAGCTACCAACTTCTATATTTTCTCCATCTTCACTAATTGACCCTTCGAATTCTTCAATCTCTCCACTATTAGTAACAAATGTTTTGAATTTTGTTATTTTATTTTCTCCAGATATCTCATATTGATTAACAGATATGGAATATTTTCCACTTTCAGGTTTTTGATCCCAAGTAATTGATTGTAAACCCTGCTCTTTTACAAAATTAAATACACCATCAGTATTATTCCCAATATCTAAGTAAGAAATCTTCTTGCCAACTGGACTAACAACTGATAATCCTAAGTCATTTTCTCCATCCCATGATAGTTTAACAGACAAGTTATAATCGCTTACTGATTTATTACTAACTATGGCCTTACTTACATCGTCTTTTGTAGATTTTAATATAATTTCTTTTGGTTTTAAATCACCTTCTTTAGTTTCCGCTATAGCAAATTTAGCTACAAACAACAACTCGCTACCTACTTTATGATGTTCAATAATTCCTTCGTAAACTCGCTGACTATCTCCAACCGTGACGCTAACCTTAAATTCAGTTTCATTCTTTAAAATAAATTTTGATATGAGGGGTATTTTTGCTAATATCATATTCTTGTGCTGAACTTTATAATGCCTTACTCCAACTCTGTAAGTTCCTGGAGGTGGAGTTTTAGTCCATACTATATTTTCTACAGGAGTTTTTGAAGTTGGTTTAAAATTCATATCTAAATCCAACTCTCCTCCACATGCAGATTTTCTGTTATCATGGAATATATGTTCACCAGATGGAGTAATTAGGTGTAAATCCAAATCATTCCAGTTATTCCATAACAAACTGACCTGAACGGCTCCTCTTTTTGCACCTTCTCTTTTCAATCTATCATTGAACGCAGATACACCCGCATCACTTACAACGGCTTCGTTTATGCCTTTACCTAAAATCTCATTTCCTTCACCTAAACCCTGAGAAGGAATCGAAACATTTGATCTATCGGCTCTTCTTCCACTACTTCTTTCTCTGCGAACTCTCAATGTTTCTGTCTCATATTCAGGTAGATTAGCTTCTGTAGGTGGTAAAATCACTCTCCTAGTTGAACCAAAAACTAGCCTATATAATCCTTGAAAACATAGTCCTGAAATTGCCGCAACGATTACAAGCGCGGCTAGGTCCATATGTGTGAACTTGTGCAACATCTTTTCATAACATCGGTCAAATTAACCGCATTAGATGTCTCAAATAGATTTTATAACCGAGTGTTTCATATCCCAGCCGATGCTCCTGTATATACGGGCGGATTGCGTTTAGCCGGTTGATACTAATATACTACAGAGATTTACTTGGAGTGAAATAAATGAAAAGAATTGCAATTTTATTGATTGCATTAATGGTATTTTCAACTTTACCATATTCCCCAGAAATAAAATTAAATAATGAAAATAAACTTTCATCGGGCGCGTCTGATGCAGATGTATCAGTCTCAGGTCTAGACATTACTACGCCTTCAGTTATGATTTCAGGAGTACCAATAGTCTCTCCTATGGAACACATAGTCAGAATATCAATATTCAATTATGGAGGTTCGGATGCGAATGGAACACTGTATCTTTCAGTTAATGATGGCTCAAGTGTGACAGAAGTTGATGATCGCATCATCAGTATTATAGCAGGGCAGCAAGAAAATCATTTATTATATTGGGATTCAAGCGAGTATACATCTGGTATATCTCTAATAGCATCTTGGGTAATCAATTCTGATGAATCTGACTCTGATACATCAAACGATAATTACATACTATCCAATATAAATATTTATGACATAGAAGATGCTTCAATTTTGACAACAACGCTTCCTAGTGGTGAAAATCCTCTAGTAAGGGCCGCTTGGTCAGGAACTATTTCAGTCGCCAATACAGGTACATTGCCTGTCGACGTCACAGCAGTTTTATCTCTGACATCAACACTTGGCGGAGATCCTGTTCCTATATCCTCAACAACAGTACAACCTCCAGTCGGCAGTCTATCTAATCCTGCTCCAATAACAGATATTGATATCACGTTTGATGGAACGGCTCTTGAAGGCGAATATGTATTATCAGGGATTGTTGAAGTTGAAGGTGCAAATGGAAATACAGCTTCAATAATAATATCTTCAGTACAAGTTGAGTTTACTTCACTAAGGGCAATACTATCTACACCAATTAATAGAAACATTGATCCAGGTCAGAATACTTCACTCTCCTTTTTATTACAAAATTCCGGAAATCAAACTGATTCCTTTACTGTAACTCAATCCAACTTATCCGGTTGGGCTGATTCCGCTCCAGAAATTTATTCTGTATCTAATCCATTAGTATTGGCATCAGGGGCTGCTAGCATCATACAAATTTCAGTATATGTCCCAGCGAATGCTGCTATATCAGAATCTGATAGAATAACCATTATCGTTCACAGTATCGGAAATCAATATGATCTGACAAGCAGTGCCGTTGTGATGGCTGGAGAATTATATGAGGGAACTATGATACAATCTAGTGGCAATGCTAAAGGTGATAATTATGTTGATATTGCACCAGGAATTGCTAATAGTGTTACAATTGATTATGTACTAAACAATACTGGTACAGCACCATCTCAATATGATATTAATGTAGGTATGTTGGAAGCAACTCCATATTGGTCAATCGATTCCCCTGTTGAATTAACTAATTTATTACTTCCAGGCGAAAACATAACTATTCCCGTTACAATAACTCTTCCAGAATTAGAAATGCCAATCCTATCTTCATGGAAAATAGACGCAGACATATTATTGCATCTCAGAGTCCAAGCCACGCCTCTATCTGGGGGTATAGATATAATAGCAACAACCTATATCACAGTTTTACCAATTGTAATAATTGATTTTGAGATAGAAGATGCAGAGCGCTGCTATGATGAAGGACAAACTGAATGGTATTGCATCGAAGATGTCGACGAAGATGAAGTATCAGGGGCCTCAGTAATCAGAATTGTGGATTTTCAAATTCAGGCTAAACATAATCTTGATGCTACAGGCCAAGGAAGTGCAGTTGTAAATTTAGACTATATTGAAACCTTTACACCTGCTGTTACTGGCTCTACTCCATTTGAGTATATGAGGTGGAATGTTGGTATCACACCTCAACAACTAGAACTAAATATCGGAGAAACAGGGTATGGTCAAATAGCAATTTCATCCACATTTAATACAAACTTCCCATATCCTGCAGCAGGCGAATATAAAATTGACATCAATGCTTCAACAACTTTTTCTGTTTCAGAATTTAATGGAAATGTACCATTAACTTCTGTCAACGAAACTACATTTAAATTTGATATAATGGAGTTAGAAGGTGCAGAGTTAGCATTAAAATCTAGAGGAACAGGATCTCCTGGAACATCAATTACAGCCGAAATGACTTTGACTAACATGGGAAATTCTCCCAACACATTTAATGTAAGTTATATTGGTGAGCCGGGATGGACTGTAACGGTCACTAATCCTGGAACTATTAAATCAAGATTGGACTCGTTTCAAAGTCCATCTTCAACTTTTTCAAAAGATTTTACTGTCACTGCCGTACCCCCGGCAACTGCGAGTGCAGATAAAATTCATACAATCTGGATATATGTGACTTCAATCGATAATCCTGAAAACTATCTAGCTTATGCTACAGCAGATTTCAAATTAGATGAACTTATAGATGCTGAGTTAAACTCAGGATCTTCAGTAGCTATATTGGATAGATTAGGTACATCAACTATAATGTTTGAATTAAATAATACAGGAAATTCAAACCAAACTTTTGATTTAAAACTTGAAAATTCAGACGATAATTATCTTCAGGTTTCTTTCTCTGATGATGACACAGATATTGAAACTGAAAAAAGTATGATTGTAAACTCAGGAGTTACCGCAATAATTAGAGTATATTCTAAAACATCCAATGATGCAAGAGCCGACGAATCTAGGTCATTTGATTTGATATTAATAAATAATAATTCTGAATTAGATAGAAAAACAATGTCAGTAACTGTTAATCCTGATCATGCACTTACTCTCCAAGGAAGTACTACATTCTTTGCTCAACCAGGTACAGAAATCCAAGCATCTTTCAGTTTAATTAATTTAGGAAACTTATTAGAAAATAATGTCTCATTTAATCCTATTTTACCAGAAATCTCTACATCGGGCATTTGGGCCTTAGAAACATTGGAAAATCTAACAATATCTCCTGGCTCAGATAATAGTATTGATATAAATATGAATATTAGTTTACCTAATATTGGTCCAAACGTAATGTTAGAAGCAGGAGCAACTTATACTATTCCAATTCAGATATTTTCATATGATTTCACCCAATTTAATGGCGATTATCTAATACTTGGATCTACAACTCTTTCAGTTACTATAGAGCCATACTTTGAATTAGATATAGTTGCATCATTTGAAAGTATGATGCTTATTCCGGGCCAAACAAGATCTTTTGAATATACAGTTGAAAATTCAGGCAATGCTCCAGCTTCAGTTAACGTGAACTATAATCTTGCAGTAGACGAACCGTCAAGATGGCAAGTATCGTTCCCTAACCCATCTACTTCATTTATTATTCCAATTGGAGAAACATACTCCATATCTATGGAAATAACGCCAATTGCATTAGATCATTATGTTGGGGAATCAGGATTTTTTGATATTATTTTTACCTCTTCGGATGATTCTGAAGAAACACAAGCTTACAGCACAAAAGTTGAAGTTGTCAGAATCCAGACAGACGATGACGTTATTGTTGATCCAGGCTCATCTGGAGAAGGGGAGGGACTACTTCCCTGCGCAAATACAGTTGATACATCCATTACTGAAAGATGTCGGATTTATAGAATACCTTGGATGCATGTTCCTCAGCTGGGATCAACAGATGAAACACCTGTAAATTATAGTTTAACGGCCTTGGAAATTCAACGACATATTGATGGATCAGCGTATCCAGATTCAACTTGGAATTTTTATGTTGAAGATACAATTCTTCTTTCAACAGTGGGTTTTAGAGTAAATTCTGAATTAGTAGAGCCCCATGATATAGGATCTAAATTTGATTTAGTATTCATAATTCCTCCGACGGAAGAATTAGCACCTGGGGATGGGTGGTCAATAACATTCAGACTGCAGAATCCAAATGAACCTAATAATGAAGATTATTGGACAGATTTTACTGTAGATATAGTTACTACTACTACCTCTGATCCAAAGATAAAAGATATATATTTTATCAATGGTGCAATAATTGAAGGAACTACTTCAACCTTGATAGTTCAAGTTATGAATGCTGGCGATGCAATCATGCCACTTGGGGCAGAAGTTCAAGTATCTTGTAATGGTAAATATTTAGATTCCTTTAATTCAGGAACACAGGTAGTGCCAGTACTTGCATCTCAACAATCATTTAATTCAACATGGCAAATAAGTGCTAAATCTATACCATGGTGGTCTACGTCGGAGACATTAAAATGTACTGCAGAATTAACCGGTACAGCAGTCGAAGTAAAAGGCAATCATATTGATAACGATTTAAGATCAGAGGATTTAACAATAGATTCTTGGGCTCCTCCTGAATATAAATTGAAAGTAGGGTCAAATGAAATCGGCATATCTATTTCAATTTTTATATCAATAATATTACTATTGGGGAGTTTATATTTCTACAGGAATGGAGTGAAAGATTTCACTCCTTCATATGTCCATTTGTCTTCTTACATGTTTTCTGCAGGATTAGGTGCGCTAGCATTAACTAATCTTTTTAATCTACTACCTTTAATTTGCGCAATTCTAGCCATTCTTGGCGCTATTAAAATTGCATGGACCAGCTCATCTGAAGTACAAGCAATATACAATGATAAGAAGAAATCACTTACTGGTGCTAGAGCGACAATTTCAAATCATGATATCCAAATAAAGAAAACTATCAAGGAATTAAGAGCAATTATATCGTGTTCACCACTTACCCTATTACTAATAATGATATTAAATCCCAACTTAACTATAGATAGTAGTAATATTGGAATACTTGGTTTGATAATGTTTGTTTTAGTATCTCCATTACTTATTCACATAATTCTTGGATATCTTGATAAATCATATAATAAAATATATACACAACTTGGCCAACTTGAATTGAGGGCAATGAAAATAAAGAAAATCCTCGCTTCTCAGAATAGTTCAGATAGATTTCAGCCCAGAAATCGTTTAGGAGATCCAGAATAGATGGCTCGTAAAAATAATGAGAATTCATCGAATTCTGGGGGCGCTGAAGCAACATTAAAGATGTTAAATTTCATAGATGATGAATCAAAAAAAATTCAACATACTATTTGGAAAAACAGGCCGTTAAGGGCTAATAAAATGCTGAAAAAGTTAACTAAAGAAGCAAATTTTCTTGAAGATCAAGTATTAGGATTGTCACGATCGTTATCATCTTTATCTAAGCAATTAGACGAACTAGAAGAAATGAATGAAGATGATCTTAATGCTTCAGAATATGTTTCATTAGGTTTACAATTTTTAAGAGAGGGCAACTGGGGAGCGGCGGCGGATTCTGTCGAAAAAGCAATTGCTGCTTTAGGGCCAAAAGGACTAGATAGATCACTGTCTATTATCAATAGACATTTGAATGAATTAGGAGATTTGAGTGATTCAGAAGAAGTAACTCTCAATTTAATCAGAGAAGCACGAAAGAAATTAACAAATGGTGATTTTACAGCTGCAACTGATGCGTTTGAAAGAGCAATTAGCGTACTTGGTTCTGTACCTACAGGAGAAGCATTAAGTCCATTTCTTGTTAACCATTTTTTCCTTTCATTAGAGGCTAAGTGGCCTGAAAAAACCAATAACGGATTAATGGTAATTAGCATCGAAAACTTAGGTGAAAATAATATTTCTCCTATGAGAATGTCTTTACCAACTCCTCTTGGATGGATAGCAAATCCTAAGATGACGGAAATACCAGAAATTCCTCCTGAAGGATTCATCGAAATTGGTGTTGAAATTAAATCATCTGGGTCATTTAGTGCAGATAAAATGTTAGGTAGGAACTTAGCCATAACAACTGGTTATTTAGCCAATTATGGAGATTTAAAAGTACAAATAAGAGTTGAAAATAGAACATTAAGAAATATGGAAGGCATTGTACTAGATCCTTGGTTGCCTGAAGGATTTGAGGCGATTAGATTACCATTTGTACAAAATTTAGGTCCAGGACAAAAATGTAATCTAGAAGTAGATATTTTGAATGTTGGAAATAATAGTTAGTATCTATAAATCTCCTATTAATTTCTGATAACTGTTCACATATCCTGTATATCGAATAATTATACATTAACATCATAAATGATAACTCATCAGAAAGGCCTGATGATGAGTACTAACAACCATGAATTTATAGCAAAGCGTAGTCGATACGATGAGCAAGGGTCTATCGGTATTGGAGCAATGATTGTTTTCATTGCACTAATTTTGGTAGCTGCTGTTGCATCTACTGTTATTATTAAGACTGCTGAA
>MDSY01152270.1_pt1 | contig 13108 bp, 8 predicted proteins | sample 811131 | NCBI WGS metagenome assembly MDSY01 (sample SAMN05326643, study PRJNA326480) | marine metagenome | isolation source: seawater | place: Atlantic Ocean: South West | collected 2010
CCAGTCAAAGTTGGTTTGGAACCACCAAGTGCGGGCAATTTAGTACTTTTACCTCAGACGAAGCATTAGACGAAAATTGGTCCACATGCCCAGAGGGTGTGGTTAATTTGAAAAACTCAGAGATTGTTCATGTTGGTCAATCTTTTCAAGGGTGCAATAAAGTCACTGAAGTGCTTTTCCATCCCGATATCTCAGAAGTGGCTCCCGCTGCTTTTTTAGGATGCACAAGTCTAACATTTGTGACTTTCCCAGCAAATCTGCATACCATAGGAAATTTTGCCTTTCGTGGCACTAATATTAAAGAAATTGATTTGTCCAGCACACAAATCGTAAAAGTGGACCAATCAAAATTTAACTGCAATACATTGGAAAAGATTACATTGTCCAGTAAGCAAGACGAAATTTCAAACATGGCCTTTATGGAGTGCAAATCCCTCAAAGAGGTTGTACTTACCAACGTTGTATATATTGGGGATAAGGCATTTTACAATATTCCGTCTTTGAAAGTTGTCAAAATGCCGTCAGTAAAGACAATTTCTGCACGCGCATTTCAGTACACGGGTATTGAAACCATCATGTTTCCAAATTCTCTCAGCATTGTTAAAATACATGCATTCTCAGACACCCCAGTAACAACACTCGATTTTAGAGAAACTATCCTAGGTGTTTTAACTAGAATTTGCGACAACTGCGTCAAATTAGAACAACTTCTTTTACCCGAAACGATGCAAACATTTTCTGAAGCCTATTTCCCAAACTCTGAAAGTTTAAAAGAATTTCATTTTCCCAGTTGTTTACAGAAAATAGAAAATATTAATGACAATTCAGACACAAACGACGGTTTTTTTTTCCCGTATGTTGAAAGAGTTACTTTTGGCAATTCAGAATGTATTGATGAGAAACAGGATATAAATGACTTACAGATGTATGATATCTACCGAAGAGCGTTTAATCATTTTTTTGACCCAAATAAAATGCCATTTCTGGAATTTGAGCGTTTGAGTGAAAACAGTAAATTTTTCGAAGGTTACATTACATTGTTTCGAAACTTTTACGCAAATCAACAAGTTATTCTGAGTCAAACCGCAGAACTAATAAAACGTGAACCGCTGAATTTACAAGTCTATTGGGATGAACTATCCCAATTGATACGGTCAATCAATGAATGTTCTCTGAACTATCCCAATTGTAATAATGATGATATGGACTTACTCTATCGAGCAGAATATGTACAAAAGAAAAAAATAACACCATACAAATCAGCAAGTACAACTATAACTGGTTTTCCTGTAAGGTTTGACGCAAGCGTCAAATTTCCACCAAATCTACCCTATCTTCAGAAAGATACTTTTCACTGCCAGAAAAATTTCTTAAATTATGAAAGACTAAATAAACTGGTCCAAAACACTGTGCCAGCATATTTGGAATGTTTGGCGAATTGCGAAAGATTGTACGTTCAAGAAGACAACGTGCCTGAAAAAAAAGAAGGATGCGACGAAGGATGCAACAGCCTTTTAGAAAGCAACTCGGACAAATGGCATCAATTCGGAGATGAATACGAAGTTTATAATAACAATTTAATAAGTTTGAGAGACTCTATTACGTTACAAGAGAAAGAACATGCAAGATGCAGTGATGGACTATGTACAGGCGACGATTTTTACAAAATAGCGGTATTGGAAGAATCTATTCTTAAATATGAAAATGCAATAGAAGAATACAAATCTTCCACAAGTCATGAAACTGCGTTGTCCGACCTATTGACCGAAATTGCAAGTATTGTTGATGTAAAACATTGCGTTTTGAAAACGTCGAGTGAAATCGATTTGAGCAACACCAAAATGCGCGTTTTTGCCGGGTATTCGTTTGACGCCAAAGCTCTGCAAAAGCTGGAAACGCTCACATTACCCGACACGCTCGAATTAGTTACGTGGGGAAATCTAAGAGGAAAAATTCAACAGAACTTGGAGCAAGATTGTGAGGACTTGCCCGAAAAATGGGCACGGTATGACAATATCAGGGGTGGTTTTCTAAACATGGGGTTATCTATTCCACTTATAATGACAAGGGTAAATTATGAAAAACTTAAACACACCCAACAATTATACTTTGGACGTCACAGCACATCTCCAATTACTGAAATACACACGGCCGCTTGTGGTGCCACTGTTGCGCTGCGGGAGGACGGCACATTGGAAGCTTGGGGGGGGGTGTCGTATAATCGTGGATACAAAGATGCATGGTTAAAACATCCCTCTCTTCGCACAAACAAGATACCATTTATCGCGGCTGAACATTTGTTACCATTTCACGGCAAAAAAACACAAACAGAAGATTGCCCTCGTTTCCTGCCAACCAAGAGGGGATCCTCGGGAGATGATGGTGTGTGTTCCCATTTGAAAAAGGAAGCGGATTTCTACAAGGAAAAAGAGTCCAAATGTAAAGATGAATGTGAAAATGAATGTGAAGATGAATGTGACTGTATAGTACATTGCAAACCCATTACTGAGATTAAAGATACCAGCACAACATACTACGATCATTGTTTGGTTGTCAATCCTAACTACACATACGACGCAGCCTTTTGGCCTCTGGCGGAAGATTTTGCGCTGGACGGGTTGAACTGCGAGGGTTGCAAAGCTGTTGTGAAAGTCGTCAGCACAGACACCGCCTTTGCCGCGCTCAAAGAAGACGCCACAGTCATTACGTGGGGAAACGCCGCACCGCGTCCTGTCTATTATCTGGACGAGGTACGGTACAACCCTTACCCTGAAAAATTCTACGAATCTACCGAAGATTGGTACTATAGAATTGGCAAAGATCAATTGACTGACATTGTGGACGTTCAGACCACGTACCGCGCGTTTGCGGCTCTTAAGCAGGACGGCACGGTCGTCACGTGGGGAGACAAGAGTTACGGAGGAGACACTTCGAAACTGCAAGATTTGACAAACGTGGCGCAAATTTACGCCTCCGAAGCTGAATTTTTTGCGGTCAAACACGACGGCAGCGCGCTGCAGTGGGGAGGCGGACTCCACGGAACAACCGACGATTACGAAGTCAAACGTTTTGACGCAGTTAAGATAGACGGGGTTCCAATGGCCCTAAAGGTCATTCCGTACAAAGGTCCTTCCAAGGCCAGCAAACATCCGAATCACCATATCAGTGGAGGGTTGTCAGGTGTCTTTAATGTGTCCTTCAATTCGGCAGCAGACGATTACCGCTCGGATAAAAGCGTGGGAAACGCTAGAGGCGAAACTAGATACCCGACAACATTCAAGGGTGGGTTTGTACGAGTTTACGGAGACAAAGAATATTATGCTTACGAAGAAAATATTATTGCTGTGCACCCCGTCGAAGGGTTTAGCGGTGACGTCTATACTTTCCATGAAGGGCATTATTACCACATAGGCGCAAAACCAGAAGTAAATTTCCAAACTCGGTTAGACCCGAAGTTTTATCCTGAACACCCGGAACACCCAGATTTCGAAGTAGATCGGTACGAATACTTTGAGAAATCACTGGAAAACCAGATTTTGAACGCCATGGTGAGGAGGTCAACCACATGGCGTGGTGATAATGCTGCTGAAGATAGTAGTAAATTCGGGTTTGAAAGCAAGAACTTTATTGCGTTAACTATGGATGGGTCGTGTTCTTTTTATGAAAAGGAAGCACTGTCATGGGAGGAAAAAGAGTCCGAATGCGAAAGTGATTCACAACGATCTGATTGTGCCAACGAGAAGAACAACAAAGATTATTTCACAGAACGCTACAATAAGTGTCGTGATAAGGATCCAATTTTTTCTTGTGAAAATAAAGCAGAAGGCGATGCTTGTGGATTTTTGGACCCATTTGGAGAAACATCGGGGATTTATGTTTATGACGGAAACGGTGAAGAACACTATGGGGTTGGGGGTACTCCGTATGCCAACCACGTGTGCAGAGGTACCGAGAAACTGGAGTGTCGCCACGAGGTAAAAGATCGTGACAAAGTGTTACATAGTTATTCGCGCAGTTGGCAGCAGAGTTTGAATCTTCACGATTTAGGACTAACGTGCGACGACGTGCAGTTGGACAAGCGGTACGTCACGGAAGACTTAAGTTATCTCGAAACGGTCGACTTCCCGGATTGTTGGTCTTATTATGCAGCGGTTTTTTTCACGGCAAAACACGCGCGACTCGCTTTCACACGCAACGATTTCCCAAAAGAGCGATACGACGAAGTCAAGCACGAAACACTGAAAATCCACGGCACGGAAATGGGAGGTTACGCCGCTCTAAAACCCGACGGCACTGTGATCGTGTGGGGAAATCCTTTGTTTGGAGGCCGGGTACCGGAATCCAAAAAAGATCTACTCCAAAACGTGAAAAGCATTACGGCGTCGGAAACGGCGTTTGCGGCCGTAAAACACGACGGGAGCGTGGTCACATGGGGAGCTATTTTTAACCGGGACATTGTCCACACACTCAAAGGTCAAGAAATCGCCAAAAAGAAACGGAATCTGAAAATATTTTTGTTAGAAATGAATTCTATGTCTTCGTATGTGAGAGACAAAGCAGACGAAAAGCAACTTTTACAATTGGAGTTTGTATCTAACAATGAAAATATTGCAAACTTAGAAGCCGAGATTAAAAACCGACGTAATGCGGATATTGAGGATGAAATAGCAAACTTAGAAGTAATGTTGAGGACCTGGAAGGGAGGCTTGTTTCTGCCGTTTCGCCAGCCGCAGTTTGCTAAAGGGGGTCTTGAGGATCAGTACAAACAATCCTACTATTGGTTCCGAAGCAGAGATCGGTCGTACGATCACTGCGGCCTGGGGCAAAAATTTGAGCAAGAATATGATAATAGAGGGATATTTGCTCGTACCTCTAAATATCTATTAGCTTCGACTTTTGAAGGGCCATACCAATATGGTTCTTTTGATCCGGTTTTCGATGAGGATTCGTACAAACAAGCGACCCAAGATCTGATCTATGATGGCGGGGAAATCGGTTTTAGTGAAGCGTTCAAAGAACACGATTTTGATGAATGTACGGAAAATATGCAGAATCAACCTGGAACAGTAGATAGCGGTGATATGTGGTTTGACTGTTTGTCCAAAAGCGAGTACATGAAAAAATGCCAAGCGGAGTATCGCAGGGTTGTCGGCGACGGCAGCATACGCGACGTGTGGTTCACCCCGCACGACGACGAGACTCTGCAGAACGTAGAGTCGGCGTCCACGACGGGGCAGGCGTTTGCGTTCTTACGCAAAGACGGTTCCGTAGCTGTTGCGGGTGCCGACATCAGACTTTTCCCACACCGGGAACGGCACGGCGACCAATTAGAAAAGGCAGTATATGATAGTCGTGTGGGGAGGGTTTGGAGTCAGAACTTCGGTCATGCCGGAACCGACTACGCCGCCGACGGTTGGGGTTCAAGGTTCAACCACTTTTTGCTGGAGGGTGATGAGTTTGTGAGCCAAGCGGTCCGCCAGAACGTGAAAAAAGTGTATCCCATGCCCTTCGGTGGTTTCGTGGCGCTGACCAGCGCCACGGCAAAGGCGACTTGCCTAAACACAAAGGACAAAGAGGCTTGCGCGAACTTCTGCGACCAAAACAAGGAAAACGAGGACACCAAAGAAAACGCGGCGTCTTTGCCGTTCGCCTGCTGCCACGGTAAGAACGATCCCCTAGCGTGCGCCGAACTGCTCCGCAGAACGTCTCCGGAACTCTACGCCAAATCGGAGAAACTGGACGCGCTCGCCATACGGCACGCCGAGCTGATGGTGCAAAGAGCAGACGCGGCCTGTACAACCAACTAAGCTCGAGATCAGAGTAGAGTATAAAAAAAATTCAGTCAAAAAAATACCCTATTCATTCAAAATTTTTCGTGAATACTGGTAGTTCTGACGCAGCCTGCGCCGACTCGTAGTAGATTTTTTAGAAAAAAATGTACGTAGGTTTATGTGCGAAAGGTCGTTGGCTTGAGAACTGGTCTTGGTGGAATTTGAGCGGTGGCAGTTGTTCCAGGGATTGAATTTTTTGTTGCAGCAGCGCAATCCGTTTTTTGTACGATTGCTGCATGTTGTCGTACTGTTCTTTGAGATCGTTGGCAAACTCCAGCAGATCGTTTTCGTTCTCCATTTCATGTACATACGCGACCTTTTTAACTATATAGTGAATATGTACGCATTTGAGGTTTGTTGTATATATGCACGTGCCATGAAGCTATTGGTTCATGTCCGAAACAACGCCTCAAAGGGAATTCCAGCAACAAGTTTTGGAACAGTTGCAGCAGCGGCATCAAAACGAAGCGCAGCAAGCGCAACAGTTGCAGCAAGCGCATCAGTTCAGGCAACAGAATACGCACAACAAGACGCTTGCGGTGCAGGCGATGCAGCAAATGATGTCGGGTGGCGGCATGTCGGCACAATCTTGGAGTAAGTTTGAATCTTGGGTGCACGAGCAGGCACGAGTGGGCAGAACAGCCAAACTAAAACGGGGTTCTTCCGCGGGGGAAGAGCTTGCGTCCACCGCGGCGATCTTTCCGCGCAAAAGAGTAAAAGTAAAACGATCGAAATAAAAAGACTATATTTATTATATTTATTTTTGTGTACACAATGTCTCATTTTTGGACGGCCGACGAAATAGAGGAAGTTGTGGATCGCAAAGTTCGCGAAGTAAAGCGCGCGCAAATTGAGTCCGCATCTGCCAAAGCCGTGGAGTCCGCACAAAAAAATCTGACGCTTAGTTTGGTAAACGAGGTTTTAAAAGAGGGTGACGTGGATCTTATCCGCGGTTTAGTGCGCGAGGAGGAAGAAAAGGTCATTGGCGAGTTTGGGGAAATGTTACGCGAAAATACGCAGCGTCAAGACGAAAAATTTCAACAAAAGTTGGAAAAGCTCGACACGTTCCGCCTTACGCCAATGCAAGGTTATGTGAAAGAACTGAACGAACGAATGTTAAACTCGAGTCATACTCTTCACGAAAGAATTAAAGCGTTGGTTGAAACGAACGGTTTAAAAGAACCACAAAAAGTGCCAAACCCACAATCTTCGGATCTGCGGTATTAGAACCCGCCTTTAATACGAACGACTTTTTGCATGTCCTGCGCCTGCACAGTAGTGCGTTTGGCGTGAATGGCCATCAGCTGCGAATCCTCAAAGATTTCAATGAGTTTTGCTTCTGCGGCCTCGCGCAAGGCCTTGACGGCAGCCGGTTGCAGTCGGTACTTTCCAAATGAATTGTCCCTTACGAGTTCCCTGACCAACCTGTCAAAGGCGGCTTTTGGAATGCAAGCTTTGACGCTTTTTTGCGCCTTCTTAATTTCGCGAAGCGCCACCGTGCCCGGTTTGAAGCGGTGCACCTTTTTGACACCGCCAACCCCGGTAGCGCTCGGGGTAGAGCCGTGCAGGAACGCTTTGCGCGCGACCTCGCTGAACTTTGTTGGGTGGGGGGGTTTGACTTTGACCATGTTATAACAAAAGGTGTTGCGAGAAGTGGGTTATAGTGCGACTATTGTGGCAGTTGAAAGGTGATTTTTTTCAAATTACACCATATTTCGCGCCAAAAACCCAAAAATGCATGTATGGAGTGTACTGTATTAACCTGGTTGGGTTATTTCCCAACAGATATCAGCAATTTAGTAGTCTTGTACGACGAAAACCCGTTTGCAGAGTGCGTGAACGTCCCAAAAGACACGACGGTGAGCGCATTTCTCGAGCGCGGGGGTCTTGATCCGACGAAAACCAAATTTGCGTGGATGGTAAGTTGCGAGGAAAACATACCAGAGTTGGAATACGCTTTGAACACCAACGTCGTAAGCAAGCGTTTGGACGCTGAGGGTGTCGTGAAGTGTGTGATAATACCATGTCGGATTGCATAGAACTTTGGTTGTTCGGAAAGGTGGTGGATCGCGCAAAGATGACAGCGCGCAATACTATTTTGACAGAAAATGGTGCCGAGTACAAATCCATTATGGACTGGTACAAGGCGGTGTGGAATGTACAAAAAAAAACCATTATATACATAGAGTCGTGAAGCGCAATGGCGCATACTATGAACCACGCAACGTTTCAAATCATCAGCACCACGCCTCAGGGAATGGAGTGCGGGACGGGTTGGTTTTGCACCGAGGCCAATGAAATCGCGAAACAGCGCGGTTACACTCAGTACGAGGACGCTTTGTACGCTTTGACGAACGCGCACGTTGTTGCCAACAGCGAATCTTTGTTTAGCCGACACCAGTGCATGCGACGCACCGATCTTCCCATTTCAGTGGTTGGGGTTGCCGAAGGAGTGGATTTGGCCTGCGTCAAGATCACAGGTTCCGCAAAACAATTTTTACAGTCTAAACTTTTAGAAAAAACTGGTATTTCTCAAATTCCTACAATTAATCTTGTTGACAGTGATGTCGCTATGCCAGCGAACTACGACGCGTTGAACCCGGCTCATGCTGTGGTCGCCGTCGGGTTCCCCCTAGGCTCGGAGTTTCAGACCGCCACAAAGGGAGTTGTCGAGGCTTGGAAACGCGTCCCGGGGCAGGGAGAGGCCTCTTTGTACCTGGCCACAACGGCTACCATCCAACCGGGAAATTCCGGCGGTCCATTGTTGTTCCAGGGAAACGCCATCGGTATCAACAGCATGAAGGCCACGGGAGCAACCACAGACAACCTGAACATGGCCATTCCGAGTCGTCGGATTGCCAGTTATTTGCCTCATTTGGTATCCGAAGAGCAAACCGGCTTGTCTGTGTCTTTGGTCCAGCTGGCCAACCACTTGGACTCCCAGGGATTGGAAGCAAAGCTTTTGGAGGCGTTGGAAAAGCAGCACGCAATCGTTGGCCGCGGTGCCGATATGCAGGCAGCGTACAACGCGGCGATGCAGTGCGAGAACCACACTTGTTCTGGGGGTGATGTTGAGCACCCGACGTTGAAGAGTTTCATGCGTGCCTACGCTCATGAGCCGGGGTTCCACTCTTTGTTTTCCAAGGTCAGCCACTTGCTGCACACCGGAAACCTCGAAAAAGTGCACCGCATGGCCTGTTGCTCGGGAACGTCCAAAGGGTTTGCGGACTATTTGTGCCAGAAGTGCAGCACTGCGGCGGCCGAGCAGTGCGACGGAAAATGCGGCAACCCCGATTACGACAAAAAACGTCGGTTGTACGCGTCGTGCGTCACGGCGGTGCCGGCGGCCGTGGTACACTCCCCGGAACTTGGGTTTGAGTACCGTCCCACGTCCGCGCTGAGTTTGACGGCGCTGGGACTTCCGCGACTCCAAGGCGGCGTTGTGGTGTCCAACGTGCTCCCGTGGGGTCCCACGAAACAGTTAAAGAAGTACGATGTCGTATCGGCCGTAAAAACGTCGGACGGTTTGATGCATTTGGACGAGCAGGGAGAACACTACTCTTCGAAATGGGGATTGAGTTTGGGTCTGGCCGATCTGGTGGAGCGCGCTCCCATGGGATCGCAGTGCGCTTTTCAGATTCATCGCGACGGACGCGATCTGACGCTGGGGTTCAAACGCTCGCCTCTTTCGAACGAAGAGAGACCCGCCGTGCGTCTTCTGGACCGCGGAGAGCAGCATTTGAACACGGGTTTGTCGGTGGGAGGCTGCACGTTCAAGATTCTGCGGCTCAACGATTTGGCGGATCCCAGAATCGCTCAGTCTTCGGCGGTCAAATACGCAGCGCCTTCGGAGCGCAACGCCACGAAAATCATTGTGGCGGGAGTCAGCGAACAATCGGTGGCGTTCCACAATTACTCCCTGATGCCCGGAATGGTCGTGAGCGAACTGAACAAAACGAAATTGAGCGAGGAGCGTCCGTGGCAGGATTTCTGCGAGAAGCTGGTGGAGGCTTCGCAGGGCAACGGAGTAATGCTTTTGGGGACAGAGTGTGGTGGCTGCGACGCCATACAGGTGTCGCCGCAGGAGGGAGCGGCTTTGGTACAGTATTTACAGCAAACAATTTGATTTTTATTGTTTATATATTAAAATCTAATTTTGAAATTGTACTGATCGGAGTGTGTGATTGGACCGCCGCTCGCGCGGTTCCTGTGGTTCCCGGGAGCGTCCACAAGAACCGTTGGCTCAGCGACCGGATCCCCGTCATCACCTGGCAGTGAAGGTAGTGTCACATCGCCTATAATTCTTTTGTGCGCAATCATCTAAAATTGTAACTTATTTGTTTCCCGTCTTGCTGCAAATTGAAACAGTTTTTTGTTTGTCATTTGTCTCATAGTAGTCATAACTTTAGGTTCGAACTTTCCCATGTGGGTCGAAAATGCCTTTACATCTAACTTTTCAAGCACGCGAAAAGGCTCTTCAAATTGCGAAGAAAGACTTATGTCCAAAAAGAACATATTTTTTGAATATCGTATTTCACTTCTACCTCCTGTTTTGGCGTGCATTTCAAGTAGCGCCTGAATCAGTTCTGTAAAAAAATCTTTTATACTTTTTGATTTGGGAAGCGCGCAAAGAAGTTCGTAGTTGCGGTGTCCAAATCCAAACAACATGAGTAGACTGAAATTCCACACTCCTGGAACAAATCGATTAACTTCATAAAGTTGAACTCTTGAAGCATACTTTTCCTCTGCCTCCACACAACATCCTTTGGGGCCACAAACTCGACAAGCAGAGCACGGATCCGATTGTACCCATAAACAGTAACTACCGCAACAGTATGGATCTTCGTGTTCTTTTCCTTTGAATATTTTTTTTTGTGACCATTGAAGCAAAGTGACGTATGTTCCAACAAAAGCGGCGCGTTGGTAACTGGGTTTGAGCCATTCGCTAACACTCGAGGACGGCTCTGTAATATCATATTTTATTTTACGTTTGTGCAACCAAATATTTTTTGACATACGATCTGTATCAAAGCTAACACTCACAATAGCAAGTGCATTTGAAACATCAAAATCTTTGTAAGACATAATTTTGATATTTTTATCAAGAGCTACAATTTTTATTTTATCAAAACAATGAGACGAGGGTTTGCCCTGATCGCCGGAAGATCCGTGACTTCCCGTCCAAATCCACGAACCCAAAGTAATAGTCTCAATAGAAGGAAGCGAAGGAAAGGCTAAATCCTGATTTGCGTAAAATTTTGCTACTTGCGCAATTGTCGTGCCGGCCTTCCACCATTCACCGTCTTGACCTTGAAATTGACGCGTAAACATAATTTTTTTACTGGGGGGTGTTCGTTGCAGGTAAAAAGACCACCCGCTTCCCACTGGTATTTTTCCTTGTCTTACGTACCGCACAAACTGTTTTTCTGTTACAGGTCTGCTTCCAGTTAAACACCCTACACGCGTGCACACAGCACATCTTTCCAAACGCAAACAAATGAGCACAATAAGAGGAATAATACCAGTAAAATACGGTGGTATTGCAAATAACACAATAGTAATAGGTACCAGTAAAACATTTAGCGTCTGAATAGACACGTACAAACACCCATACATAATTGCAACAAAAGAAACGCTGTGTATTTATATTCATTCTATTTCTGCCTATAAATACAAGTTCTGCAACAATGAGATTATGCTACGGCAAACTTCGGACAATAAGCGCGGCGTGTGCTACATAAACGCCGAGGATGTGGAGACAGCCGTTACGGACAGCGGCAAATTGCCGCCGCTTCAACTAAGCAGAATGATTCCGCAAACGAGTTTTGAAGTGCCCACCCGGGAGGATCAAGAGGGAGGCGTGTGGATCGAAATAGAAGCTTGCGTGAAGCTTCTGAAGTGGTACGCCAAGGAGGCGGCGCCGTCGGAGCATCTTCCGACCACCGGAGCTTTGACAAGAGCGTTGGAGACTAAGAAAAAGAACAAACGCAAACACGCGCGCAAGTATCGGTGGCTCGTGGCCTATCGCCAGGGTTACCTGTGCTTTTCGTGCAAGGAACTTTTGCACCCAGACGCTTGGGAGTGCGATCACCACCAAGAGCTGCGCGACGGTGGTTCCGATTCTTTCGCGGGAGTGGATTCGTGGGACGATAATTTGAGAGCGCTTTGCAGCGCTTGCCACGATAAAAAGACGAGAAAAAGGACGCGAGAGGGTGTTCCCGCCGCAACACCGGCAGCAGCTAGTGGAATTAAATTTTCCAAGTACTTTTGATGATCGGGAATTTAAACAATTTCATCAATAACTGGTTGTTGCGCAATAACGTTTTCTGCCGTGGTGTCAATAACAGTTACTGCTGGAACATCCTCGTCGGCCGTGAAATCGCACCTGTCCGAAAAACTAAGTCCCTGCGCCGTCATAATAAGGCAGAAAACGGCCAAATCCCAAGACCCGAGCGCAAAACACACAACAGAACTTGGAAGAGCAACTACCCAGTGATGTATGTGGTAACCGCACAAATGCAAATGACCTCTGCGAAAGGGACCGCAGGTGGGACGCAATCTCGGAGGCTGGCCCTGCCCTTGAAACCCGACCAGACTGTACAGTATACCTACAATAAATCCAAGCCACATTTTCTTTTTTTTTAAACCATCACCGCTGCTTTATATTCCGACCGCTGTTAGATCTTTACGACGACGGGTCGTACATTTACTAGTAGGGTTAGGAGCTTCACGTGCCGCAGTCCGGTGCCTTCTTCTTCACCGCCAACTCGAGGTGCTTTTGGGCCAGCGCGTCGGCGTCTTCTTCGCCGCAGCGCTGCTTCAAACAGGCCTCGTCACACGCCGCGGCCGCCTCCTCTTCCTCCTCTCCGTCCTGCTGCTCCGCTTTTCGGCAGGCCGTGACGGCGAGGTAGCGCTGCTTGACGACGGTGGCGTGGCCGGCGTCTTGACACTCGTCCAGGCAGGTATTGCAGGTGTTAATTTTGATACAGTTGCCGTCGGCGTCCAACTCAAACCCGTCCAGACACCCGCCGCACGTCGGCTGGTAGTCTTTTTCGCAGCTGTAGTCGCACTGGACAAAAAGGCTCGCGTCTAAACCGTCGCAGTCTGGACTCTTGTCAAAATACCCTGCCGTGTTATGCCAGTGCTTCCAAGGCCCACCTTGGGTGACCTTCCAATAGCACTCGGCCAAACGCATTGGGTCCACGACGTCGGAGCCGGAGGTGCACCCGTGTCTGTTTGCGGCGGCGCATTCGTCTTTGATAGTCTGCGAGCACAGA
>MDSY01121138.1_pt1 | contig 13106 bp, 11 predicted proteins | sample 811131 | NCBI WGS metagenome assembly MDSY01 (sample SAMN05326643, study PRJNA326480) | marine metagenome | isolation source: seawater | place: Atlantic Ocean: South West | collected 2010
CCAAAGGATTTGGACTTGCCATTGTTGAAATTCATGAGCCGCAGGCCAGTAAATTTCATCCTCGCACTGTCCCATCTTCTACCCTTCTTTTTGTTCTACGCTGAACTCGGATGGGTCGGCATCGCTCTTAGTTGGTCGATTACCGTGTTGTTTTACAATATTGGCGACTCAATTAATTCCGTATCTCACTTAGTCGGTTCTAGAGATGACCCAAACACCGAAGCTCGTAATTTTCTACCAAGTGCAATGCTCACGATGGGTGAAGGAAATCATGCCGAACACCATCGAACGCCTGGCAATGCAAACTTCGGAGGTTTTGACATTGGCTATTTTTTCTTAAGAATAATGAAATTAATTAAAATGGTTAAATTGAAGCCTCAGCAAGACTGACTTCATTCAATATATTCACTCACTCACTTCGTATGTGCGCCTTCAAGTGGGCCGAGTGGAATGATTCGGTACGGGTTGAGGCTCTCGTGTGACCAGAAGTAATGTGCTTTGATATGGTGCCAGTGGCAGGTTTCTCGCACGCCTGGTTGGTTGAGCATTCGTTCTACAAATGCTTGTAGATTAGGATAATCAATGATTCTCCGGAGATTGCACTTAAAGTGAACCACATAAACCAAATCAAAGCGTGCCAAGGTTGGGAAGAGGCAAATATCAGCTTCAGTGAGTTGCCCTTTTCCGTCTCCAACTAACCATTCTCGACCTTCGAGGTGAACTTCTAATTCATCAAGACGATCGAATAAGGCAGTGACCGCTTCATCGTATGCAGATTGAGTTCGGGCGAATCCAGACTTGTATACCCCGTTGTTGACCGCTTCATAATTCGCATCAATCATTTGGTCAATTCCGGGTTTGAGTTCAGCAGGACACAACGTTCGCCCATTGCCGAGGCCTGATTGAGCGAGTGTGTCGAACATTCGAACAATCTCTCGACTTTCATTATTGACAATAGTGCTGTGTTTTCGGTCCCACAAAACGGGAACAGTTCCAATATTCCCGCTTTCTTCCCAACCGTGATATGCTCGCTTGTAGATTCCTTCCAGACTGGTTTCACCGTTGACAGTATCGGCAGTAGCCCCTTCTTCTTCTGGATTAAATGACCATGAACCATTTCGATTCATGCGCCAGTCGACAACATCGAACGTTATGTGTTCTTCAAGTCCAAGCAGGACGGATGTGATGAGAGTCCTGTGCGCCCACGGGCATGCATGAGACACGTAGAGGTGATAGCGTTGACTTTCCGTGTCAAAGGCATCACCAGGTGCAATTACGTCGCGAAATTCACTCGACTTGCGGATGAATTTTCCCGCTTCAAAGGCTTTTGTCCATGCTCCTGCTTGCTCATCTGTCGGGTCCACAAATTTCTCAAGCATAGGTTTCTTAAGAACAATGCAGTATCTTCGTCGGTACTCAAATCAGCGGATTCTGTAGAACATGACGACTCAACTCGGCCTACACGCCTTCATTTCTATCCCCATCACATATTATTAACGAACACCATGAGTCGACTTTAGGAGAGATAGAAGTAATGTCCAATTCCTTTGCAGAGCATACACTTCTTCTCATCGATTGCCAAAAAGGATTCGATGACCCCCAATGGGGTGAACGTAATAATCCTCATTTTGAAGTGAATGCTCTATCTATTCTTCATCACTGGAGAAATTCGAAACGGGACATCATCCATGTTCGGCATTCCTCAACAGAGGACGATAGCCCATTAGGTCGTCAAAAACAAGGTTTTGCATACTCTGACTGGGCAGTACCGCAAAACAATGAAACAGAATTTGTAAAAAGGGTGAACAGTTGTTTCATCGGTACAGAATTAGAACAATTTCTTAAAAGTAAAGGAGTAGAAAAATTGGTGGTTTTAGGCCTGACAACGAATCATTGTATCTCAACCAGTGTTCGAATGGCAGGCAATTTAGGATTTGATGTTAAGTTGGTTGGAGATGCCTGTGCTACGTTCCCACGCACCTCGATACACGGAGATCTATTTGATGCAGAACTTATTCACCAAACTGCCCTCGCCAGTTTACATGGCGAGTTTTGTACTGTTGTAGATACGGAGAGTATCACAAGAGATTGAAACTCAGGCGAGAGGTTGCGGTGCTGCTGCATTCACTTCGTTAGAAACACCCGCTTGGTAACGAGCAAAGTTTTCGTTAAACATTGTTGCGAGTTTGTCAGCAGTCGCATCAAAAACTTCAGGGTTATTCCAAGTATTTCGAGGTTGGAGGATTTCTTCAGGAACATTTGGACATGTGACGGGAACTTCAAATCCAAAACGCGGGTCGACGACATATTGAACATTGTCCAATTCCCCATCCATGGCTGCATTGAGCATAGCACGTGTGTAACGGATCTTCATTCGATTACCGACACCGTATGCGCCACCGGACCAGCCGGTGTTGATGAGCCAAGCATTTGCACCATGTTCTTCCATTTTATTTGAGAGAAGATCAGCGTATACTCCTGGATGCATTGGCATAAATGGTTCGCCAAAGCAAGCAGAGAAGGTTGCTTGAGGTTCTTTGACACCAATTTCAGTACCAGCTACCTTTGCAGTATAGCCTGAAATAAAGTGGTAAGCGGCTTGTTCAGGGGTCAATCGAGAAATCGGCGGTAAGACACCAAAAGCATCGCATGTCAAGAAGATGACATTTTGTGGGTGTCCACCTTTGGAATCCATGGTCCGGTTTTCAATGAATTCAATAGGGTATGAACCGCGTGTGTTTTGCGTTTTGCTAACGTCAGTAAAGTCTGGAACGCCTTGAGAATCCATTACGATGTTCTCAAGAACCGTTCCGAACATCTTTGTTGTGCCGAAGATCTCAGGTTCATCTTCTTCCTTGAGATCGATGAGCTTTGCATAACATCCTCCTTCGAAATTGAATACACCATTTGCGCCCCAGCCATGTTCATCATCGCCGATAAGAGCACGGTTCGGGTCTGCAGAAAGTGTTGTTTTCCCTGTTCCTGACAGTCCGAAGAAGATAGCGGTGTTTTCCCCAGTGGTGTTCGCTGAACAATGCATAGGGAGGATTCCTTTCTTTGGGAGAATCAGATTCATCACTGAAAAGATTGATTTTTTAATCTCTCCAGCGTATCGAGTGCCTCCAATGATGACTTCTTTTGCAGCATAATTGACGATGACGAAACATTGAGAATTCAAACCATCTTCTTCAGCATTGGCTTCAAAATGTGGTGCGTGAAGCACGGTGAACTCGGGAGAATGGGTGCTCAATCGTTCAGCATCTGGTCGAATGAACATGTTACGTGCAAAGGCGTTATGCCAAGCATTTTGATTAATGACTCGAATCGGTAAAGCCTCGCTAAAGTCCGCACCGCAGTAGAGGTCTTGAACAAAGAGCGTATCTTGTGATGAAAGGTATTCTGCAACTTTCGCCCTCATTTTTGTAAAAGTTGCCAAATCTGTTGAAATATTTACATCGCCCCAGTTCACATCGTCAGAGGTTGTATCTTCATCGACGATGAATTTGTCGTTAGGAGAACGACCTGTGCGTTCACCCGTTTCGGTAACCAACGCTCGATGAGAACTGAACACACCTTCTTTTCGGGCAACAGCTAACTCGATGAGAGTTGGAGCATCTTGGTTCCAATACACTTCTCCTGAGGGAGTAATTCCGTGCGCGTTAAGGTCTCCGGTCGGAGTCCCATAGGTGGCCGCCATGCCACCTCCTTCCGCGGACCCTCTTTGTCCCTTTTGGCGGGATGCCCCCTCGAAATACCAACTTCATTCTTAGAAATCAATGTATAGCGGCTTGATTGCTCCAAACTTGGAAAAGAACCCCCATCTGCGAAAAGAGGAGCCGGATTCACGAATCATCGAAAGCATTGAAGGCAACTTGAGGCGGGTAAGGTTTCATGACTGGGGGGTCGAACGGCGGGACGTCCGAAAAAACCCCCTCTAAGTCGAGAGACGACGTCGTTCGGAAACGTGATTTTCAGCGCGCTCAAGGCGTAGATATTCATTCATTTATGGTAAAACAAGAACCAGAGGACACTCCAGAAATCACACAAACGCCTTCACCAGAGCCAGAGGATATTGCTGTGGGTGAGATCACATCCCTGTTTTCTTCGGGAAAAGAAGAGCGCCACAACCCCGGTTCTGTACAATCCGACGGCACAGTTCTTCAAGAGCCAGAAATGGACAGTGTCACAGATCTTGCAGTACACGGTGAGAAGCGACTGGGTTTCGGGCTCTTGGTGGCGATGGTACTCACATGGTCGGCTATCGGAGCCATTGTTGGAACGGTACTTCCAGAAATCCCTAGTGGATTAGGGCTCTTGGCCATGGGTCTTTTCGGCCTCTACCTTGGTGAGCGGTGGATTCCAAATCCAAATATGCGTCTTTTGGGGGTGACTTGGGTTATCATCTCGATGAAACTTTTCTATGGACTTGCCATTGATGCTTGGCACTGGGGATGGTTCGACGGTCTTTCTTTTGGAGCAAACGAAATGTTCGGTACGACTCTTATTGGAATTATTTCACTGAATATATTCTTGGCACAACGTCATAATGAAGATGCGATTGCTGCTCAGGCAACTCTTATTCTCTTATTGGTTGGAAGCGCAACAGGGGCTTACTATGGCGAAATAGGCGTTGCAGTGATGATTGGTCTGGGCACTCTACTTATGCACGGCCTTGCCATTTATCGACAATCTGGAAATCTTGCAAGCCTTGGTATTGCTTCTTCCTATCTTTGGGTTGGAATCCACGCTCTTTCAAATGACTGGGCCTTTTTCGGTCTTGAAATTGTTCCGTTTGAAGACGGATTGCTACTCTTCTTGTTGATGACCTGTGTGACGGCAACCAATGCAATTATTGCTGCCAAATTTGTTCGGGCTGAAAACTGGTTTTCCAAGGCATTTGAGGCAATGGGCCTTGGCAAACCTGCACTTTGGTCAGTTTCTGTAAGCCTTGGAATGATTGGTGCGTTATTGGCGATAACAGCACACCGGTTGGAAACAGGTTATGCGCTTGCACAATTGATGCTTCTCATCTCCGCATTCAGCGGGTCATATCTTGTAGTTCGAGGCATAGATGTGAGGAAATTAGCCCCCTATATCATCTTCCCAGCACCGTTTCTTTTGATCGGGCTCTCGCTGTATACATCGGGCGCGCTTGGTATTACTTTGCCGTGGAACTTGGACGGATACAGTTTGTACGCCGTGTTTACAGCCATGTTCACGGTTGTAGCACTTTTGCGAAACCAAACAGCAGTCTCCGACCATGTGCTCTGGCTTGGAGGCCTTGCAATCGTTCTTTTACTCACCCTTCTTATTCCGTCAGGAGATTCAAACAACGGCTCCCGTATTCTTTTGATTACTCAAGGCGTCGTTTGGATTGGCCTTTCTGGATTAGCAGTTTATCGATCTTCACCTTCTATCGCAGGAACGGCCGTCTTGGGCCCTTGGGTTTGGCTCCTGCTGTTTGCAACCGATGCCGATGCCCGCCTCATCTCTGCTGATTTCATTCCAATTTCAATAAACGAATTTGATTTATTCCTGTGGATGAGCCTGCTGGTCGTGCAGCAAATTTGGGTCAATCTCCGCCATGGAGAAGTCGGATTAAACCTTGCAGCACGACTGGTTGGACTTTCTGAAGTCGGAGCAAGGCTTCGAGATTCAGGTTTAGCAAAATTATGGAACTTGAGTTTCCTTTTCTCCGTCGTCGTCACCTGGGCCATCGTTCGTCCAAACGCATTGCCAATGTATGGAGTAGTGATTATTCTCGGCAGTTTGCTTATCGGCCATTCACTGATGGTCTACTTTGAACGACATCTTGGAAAACCTCAAACATTGATGTCCTTTTGGGGTATTTTTGCTCTTTTACTTTCGTGGACGTATGGTCAATCTTCGTTTTGGGCATTATCTTTGGTAATTTCCTCGGCCATTTTATTGAAATCTTCTGATCGCAGGCGCGCCGGAGGCGCAACAGAAAGCGAACTCGAACGTTTCGAAACTCTTCCGGGACAATTGTTGACGATGATGATGGGTTTCCTTACGGCATTTTTCATCATGATTGCCTTGGATCCCCTTACAACCGTTCCTTTAACCGGTACAGAACATATGCTTGACAAGGAAATGAACCTCTTGGTTTTGATGCTCATTGGACTGGTGGCATTGGTGTTGTATCTTTTGCGAGCAGCCACATTGGAGAAACTCTTACCTCCTGCTGTGACCGCAGTGGCCCTGATCATTTCAATGGCTTTAGCCGGACGTTCAATTGCGGTTGAAGTTGTTGTTTTGGCTTCAATTATAGCGTTTGTAGGTTCGGGGGCATATCTTGCAGTTCAGGGTGAGTTCCGCTCAGGTATACGAGCACTTACCAAGAAGGAGAACCGAATACAACGGCTAAAAGATAAACAAGAACGTATCCAAACATTCCTTGAATCCTCGGGGATGGAAGATTCTGAAGTTCTACAACTTGGCGGCAACCAAGAGGGTGAAGAAACCACTTCAACCCCAACAAGCAACCTACGCCTAATTGATACAGAATTGTTAACATTGGTAGAAAAGCAGAGAAAACGCCAACGCCGTTCAGGTTCTTCAGGAGATATGGACCTTTATGTTGGAGATATTCATCATCAACCAACCATTGTTCTTCTTTTCCTCTCAACGACGATTCTTGCAACTTCGTATCTTTCATTCGTTTCCGGAAACACCCTCCTTGCTCTTTCATTCAGCGTAATGATATCGATCTTATTTGTTGGCCTTTCGCGAATCCGGGCAAATCAAATTGGGTTAAGGCTGCCTGATATCATGGGAATAGAGGCTCCAATAGCTCTTGGCATGTTGGGCCTTGTTTTGGTTCACGTCGCAGGCCGGGCTTCAAATTCGGTTGTTGAACTCGGAGATGCAACCCATCTGCTTGTTTTCTTTGGTGGGCTTGTGATGTTAGGTGGAATCGGACTTCTTGGCCGAAATGATTTGGGACTCAGAATCCCCAACGCTCTCGAGGGCGTCATCTATCTCGCAGCCATAGACCGAGTCTTATGCGTCGTCATTGGAGGCGAAGTTCCAATCCCGTTCGATATTGACCCATTTATTACAACCCTCTCAACCCTCTCTTGGACAGCCCCCCTCATCATTATTGAGGCTCTTCTTCTCACTGCAGTCTTCGGATTTGATTGGGTTGAAAGTAAACGTATCCAACACGATATGAGTGATCACAGAGGGGCCGGGGGCCGTTCCGCATGGTTGTTATTTATCGCGCTCCTTTCCTTTGGCCCTGCAACATTTGCAGTCATCATACAATCGGCTCGCCGCGGTGTTTGGTGGACCCAACCTGCAGTTGTTCTTGCCGCTTGGCTGATGTTACCGATGGCATATTTGGCGAGTAGTGCATGGCTTTCAGACATTATATTCCTCCCCTCAGTCGGCTTTATCGCTTCATGCCTCGGATTCCTCAGCATTCTTTTCGCGGCATGGGTTGTCCAACAACGGCAAGGCCTTTGGCTTCCTGCAGCATTGTGGGCAATGCACATTCTCTTGATTGGTTCAGCATTTGGATATTCAAACCTCTTGTTCGCAGTGCTGTTCATCCTGTTATGTTCAACGGCTTCATGGGTAAGTGGGGTTCTCACGCTACGTAAAGCTTGGAGAGTCGTCGGCGCTCTTGACCTCGTACTGAGTTGGATTATTGCCGGAATTGTCATCGTTCAAGGAGCCTCAGTTGAAATCTTGCTCGCCATATTAATTGCATCTGCAGCCTTACTCGGACTCGTGACCTACCTCACCCAGACTCACGAAGGCGAAATGGCGAACGAATGAATTCGTAAACAATAACTCGCGAAGGTCATTTTTACGGAACAAATTGTATATAGTTTGCACAATGTGGATTTTTTATGTCACAACTGTTTCAAATGGACCGCTACTTGATAAGAACGAAATTCTGGAGAATTTTTGGTGGTGCTTTTTACTTTGAAGATATCGAAGGCAACCCTGTTGCTTATTCAAAACAAAAGCGCTTCAAGCTGAGAGAAGACATCGTTCTCTTCTCCGATGAAAGTTGCACTGAAGCCCTGATTCAAATCAAAGCGCGTTCAATATTAGACCTGGGAACAACCTACGACATCGTCGATGCACAAACAGGAGTCCACCTTGGTTCAACAAAGCGTAATTTGATGAAATCTATTCTCAAAGATTCATGGACCATCAACGATACCAATGGAAACCCTTACGCAGAATTAATCGAAGACAGTATCGCAATTATACGCCGATTTATACCGTTCATACCAGCAAAGTACCATTTTGAAATTGCTGGGCAACAACCGATTTTAATGCAGCAACGGTTCAACCCAATCATCAAACGAACCGATATCATGATTCCACCTGGCCATCCTTTAGATCGCCGAGTCATTGCTGCAGTTGCCCTTTTGAATTCAGCAATTGAAGGCCGTCAAGGCTGATAAGGCCAATCAACGCATTGCGTTGCCTAGGTGTTCCGCAAGAATAGGCATGGCCGGTGCAATTGATTCATGTTCGAGAGACGAATCCAAGCGTAGTGAAATACTGATTTTTGCTTGCGTCCCACTGTTACGAATACCAAGAGACAGAGGTTTGCCGTTGAGTAACGCCTCGATAAGCATGAGATTCGCTTCTCCTTCAAGCCCGTGTCGATTCCAGTGAGTAACCTCTCCACAGCCTTCAAAATGAGTACGAGCAATATTTTCAATTTCATCTGACAAATCATTCGTGCCATTCCATAATTCTCGGTGAACTTCTTGAACAGAAATTCGTTGTTTCCACCCACGCTTCATGAGTAGATTCTTGCTGGCGACTCCTCGGGCTAAGAGGTACGCAACCAAGGTTGCTGAACCATCACCTACCAGGCTCCATTGTCCTTCTGCATGGGGGTGTGGTGAAGGTAAGACGGCATGGCCAGAATCTTCAACGCCGAGCATCCGTGGCATTTGAGTATTCAATTCGAGTGAAACGCGTAAGGCGTGAGAAAGCCAGCGGTCCCCAACAGCTGTTTCTATTGATGTAACTTCTACTGGTAACCGGTTGAGAGAAGAAAGTAGAGCCAATTCGGATTCGATACTCGCAGCAATGAGCCATGGTTTTTGCTGCTGTGTTCCTGCAACAAGCATTGTGTCAGCCATCGCATCCCCATCAATCACTCTAAATCCAGATTCTGTTGATTCAATTACTAAACATCGGTCACCATCGCCATCAAGCGCTGCACCAACAATGGTTCCGGAAGGTGCGGGTTTGAGGTTTTTCAAAAGTATATGTTCTGATGCTGCGGCTTCATCAATCGTCCATGTCGCAGTAGGTGAGAAGTCTCCAGCCCCACATAACTTGTTCAATTCCTCCGCTTGGCGACTTACCTCTTGAGTCTCGATACCGTGATGAGTTAGCCATTCTGCGAACCAAGAACTCGCGGAACCTTTTGAACTATCCAAAAGCAAAGGCTGCTGAATTAAACGAGGAGAGAGTGTTGAAACTCCAAACAAATGTTTGAAGTGAGTGAATCTTTGAGTAAGCCACAAAGGATGATGTGACCTTCCCCATTCAAGGGAACTGTGTTCGTTCGGTTGACAGAGTTCAGCATGGTCAATTTCATCGATTTCACGCTCTTCTTCACATAACGCATAGGCGAGGTTAGAAATCTTGTCTTCAAATTCTGGTGAGGTTTTGTAACCTTCAGCATCGAACACTTTGATACCAGAATCTGATGCTGGATTATGGCTTGCGGTAATCATACAACCAAGACGAGCCTTATGCCATAATACGCCAAAATGGAGGGCTGGTGTTGCACATATTCCAATATGCGCCACGGTACAACCCGCAAGACGAAGGCCGAGTGTAACGCCTTCGACCAATGCTTGGTTACCCGGCCGTTCATCCCAGCCAATAACAACCAATTCCCCTTCACCAGGAAGTGTATCAATAAGATGTCCAAGAGCCTCTCCAACTAAACGCATGAGAGTCGGGCAAACGCTACGTGCTTCATACAATGCAGCTAATGCCGCCTTTTCATCAGTATTTGCCTTGACAATTTTCCCACGGATACCGTCAGTACCGAATAACCGTTGTACCATTGCCTCACCTGTGTTTAGATTCTGCACCATGTACGCCAGTTACTGTACTATTTGGCCAAACGACACTGTTGCAACCAAGAATGACTCCAGGATTTGTGACGCTATTACATCCCAATTGGCAACCTTCACCAAGAATCGCTCCAAATTTCCTCAATCCGCTGCCGACCCGTTCACCTTCAATTCGAAGTTGAACCTCGCCACCATCGTTCCGAAGATTACTGATCTTTGTACCGGCTCCAAGGTTGACTCCTTTCCCGAGTATTGAATCGCCGACGTAATTGAAGTGTGGAGCCTTTGCACCAGGGAGGAGAACTGCATGCTTTGTTTCACTCGCATGACCTACGACCGCTTCGGCACAAATCCAAGAAAAGGAGCGAACATATGCGCCATGGCGAATTTCCGCCTTCGGGCCAACATAGCATGGGCCAATCAAATGAGCGCCGACTTCAATTCGGGCAGATGTTTCAACAATCACTTTCCCCTGAGATTCATCGAGAGTAGCGCCTGAATCAATGGGGTTTTGTGGTGACGATGCAAATCCTTCTAGCACCGAAAGCAGTTGAGTTTTGAGTCCATTTGGATTCTTAGGTTGTAAGAAAGTGAAGACTGCATCAGATTCAGGCAAGGTTGGACAGAATCCGTCATGCGCATGTATTGGATACAATGATGGAAAAAGTTTCGAAGCCGAGGGGAGTGAATCCGGCCATTCCATGGCTGATGCACCGTGCTCTCTTGCATGAACTTAATGCTCAAATTAAGCAGCAAGGTGGTAAAGTCGCTTCCCTGTAGAGTGGTCGAGGGTAAACCCGATCAGTTCTGAAAGGTAGCGCGGAATGAAAAACCCGACTTTTCGAGTCGTAAGGCCGTGATTCCGCATTTTTCTTTCGTTTGACAAATGGTCAACAATATCTGCTGCTGAACACTGTGGTTGAGATGATACATATTCGATGATCTCATTTTTCAATCGATTTAACCGAGCTTGTTTCTGAACGCCGTATCCTTTCATTGTTATCATAACTACTTTGTTTGAACAGGTATAACAATTCGGCGAGGGACAGCCACGGGCCCCCATATTTCTTCTTGTATAATCAGCAAATGTCGAGGATGTCTGCCCACTTTTTAGAAGAGCCTCGGCGGAACATCGCTTCATGAAATTCACGCTGGCCGATGTGTACGCAACGAGCTAATCGTCCCCGATTGTCATAGCAACCATAGTTGGCGTGAACAGCGACCATGACTTGTTTCAAATCAATTTCAGGCCCTGTGAACTCTGGTGCTTGAATATCTACGGATTCGATACTCCCGTTCCAAGAGATATCTTCAGGGGCTGGTGACATGAGGGGCTGAGTTTCAAAATGCAGCATACCTTCAGCAGGTTTCACAGGCTTCCAAGTTCCTCTTCTACCTTGGTCCAACCAAGTAACCATCTGTTTCATCTGGTCAATTGTTGCAAGTGCAAGATGAGACTTTTCCCACCAGCCGGCAGTTCGGGCGAGTGTAATATGGTGAACTCCTGGATTCACTTCACGATTATCAAATGCGTCTGCATAGGTTCGGCACAGTCCTGAAAGCCGAATTGTATAGATTGGCAAAGGACCGATTCCAATGTCTTGTAACCGGTAAGGGTTTGCTAATTCACCTAGCAACAAGAACGGTCTACGTTCCGACATTGGAGGGGCTTCGTGTGCTGCAAGTAGTTCGTCAACCGTGCCCGTGTCGCTGGTAAATTCCGAACAATATGCTTGCAATGATTGCCCTGCGAGGACGTCATCAGTAATTTGCGAAGGGAATTGGAGAGTGATAACTTCACTCGAGCAGAAGAATACTGACTCTTTAGGTAAAGCAACAGGTGAATTTGATGGCGTATACGGCCATAACCGAGGTGTGCGACTCTCCATGACCGTGCCTACACGCCCTTCTTCATCAATTCAACGCTCAAACATCGAACATGGTTTCTTGAAGGCATTGCGGACAAGTAACTTTGATCGGTCGTATGTCAGGGATGCCAAGTGCAACTCCACATCCAGGGCAGAGGATGGCTTGAGCGACAGCAGAACGACGCTCAGCGGCTTCCTGCGAAGGGTCGTATTCAAAACGGAAATTGGATTTATCGAGGAGTGTAGCAGACGATGGAAGGGCTGGTGCTTCCTTTACATCAGGAATGAAAGGTGCAGCATTTACCCCTTGGTTCCCCGATACGATTGGAGCACCTTGTTGTTGGCCGTGCCCTGCCGGTTGGAGTCGAGCGAGAAGTTCTGCTTCAGTGATGCCGTATTGTTTGCTTATACGGTCCATTCCAAGCATTTGCTCATATCCAGAGAGGGCCCTTAATGCTGAAATTTCATGTTCCGGGACATCTGCCATGCTCTTGTCAAGAACTTCTGTGTTTTGAGTGTTCACTTATATTGAGTCGACTGGTTTCGCCGGATGCCGGAAAGCAAAGACTTGGATGTGGAAGACGGCATGCCGTCGAAACCCTTGAAAGGAAGGCGCGTTCGCCGGCGCAATGTAGGTGTGACCAAAATGGCCCAATCCCAGCAAAGAAAGTTTACTCGAGCAGAATTGTCGCGTATGTCGGCAACAGAACGTTCCGCCACCGCCCGTTCAATTACATGTGGTGAAACAATGACTCAACCGCATTGGATTTGGGACGACAGTTCGATGGTTGAGGTCATCGAGCATTTGACCGAAAATAATTGGGACCACATCTTTGTCATCAACGGCGAAGGTGCCCCTCAAGGAAGAATTCACGCAGTCGACGTCTTGAAGATTATCGCTCGCAAAACAGTCAATCGCGATATCGCTTGGATGCACGGCATTCCAGCCCAACAACTCGTTAACCAACCACCAATCACCGTTACAGAATCAACTCCTCTGCTCAAGGCAGGTGCATTGATGCTTGCTCATGACTTGAATCAAATCGGAGTTGTCGACCGGAATGGTGCATTGATTGGCGTCGTAGGACACAATACAATGGCTCGTAAGATGCCGAAGTTCATTCTTTGAACTTAGATTCCCCAGTAGCGC
>MDSY01157931.1_pt1 | contig 13105 bp, 12 predicted proteins | sample 811131 | NCBI WGS metagenome assembly MDSY01 (sample SAMN05326643, study PRJNA326480) | marine metagenome | isolation source: seawater | place: Atlantic Ocean: South West | collected 2010
ATGGGCCACCAGTATTTATATTAGTTTTTATTAAAGTAAATTCTTTTTTTAATAAAGATTTAATTTTTGTTAATGGGTAATATTGGTTTAATCTAGTACTATTTTCCATATCCATTGGCATAACTTCAATAAAAGTAATATCAAAATCTTTTTTTATACACCATTTAACCAATTTAGATATTTCATCAATATTTGTATTTTTCAAAGCAACAGTATTAATTTTTATTTTTAACCCATTTTTTTTTGCAATATTTAATCCTTCTAAAACTTGTTCTAAATTCCCGCCCCTGGTAATTTTTAGATATTTAGCTGGATCTAACGAGTCTAATGAAACATTAATTCTTTTAATTCCATTTTTTTTTATTATTTCTGCATATTTATATAGTTGCGTGCCATTAGTTGTAAGAGTTAATTCTTCTAAATTAGAATTCTTTAATTTTTTTCCAAGATATTTCAAAATAATTGGCATACCTTTTTTTATTAATGGTTCGCCGCCAGTTATTCTTATTTTTTTTATACCTAATTCTATGAAAGTCGAACAAATATTATTTATTTCTTCAGATGATAAAATTTCTGATTTAGGTAAAAAATTCATATTTTCTTTCATGCAATAAACGCATCTTAAATCGCATCTATCAGTAACAGATACACGTAAATAATTTATTTCTCTATTAAATGTGTCTTTCATTTTTTAAATATTTTTTTTTTAATTAGTCTAGTATAAATTAGATTTTAAAAACATATACTTTATAATAAAATAAAAAAAAATAACTTAAATGACTGAATTTGTTGATATATTTATAAATTCTTTTAATCTAATTTTTTCATTAAATCCTGATTTACTTGAAATTATTTTTTTATCTTTGAAAATTTCTTTTTTCTCACTCTTATCTTCTTGTATATTCGGATTACCCTTAGGCGCGCTTCTTGCAGTAACTAAATTTACTGGTAGAAAATTATTAATTATATTTTTTAATTCAATGATGGGATTACCTCCAGTTTTTGTAGGTTTAGTTCTTTACATTATTTTATCTGTTTCAGGGCCGTTAGGCTCTTTACAATTACTTTATACTCCAGCCGCTATGATTATTGCTCAATTTTGTTTAATAACACCAATTGTAGTTTCTCTTACTAGACAAGTTTTAGAACAGATATCAGTAGAATATGATGAATTATTAAAATCTTTACAAGCAAACGCAAAAGATAGAATATCTACTATTTTATGGGATTCTAGATATTCATTACTAACCTGTGTTCTTGCTGGTCTAGGAAGATCATTATCAGAAGTTGGCGCTATAATTATAGTTGGTGGTAATATTGCTCACGCAACTCGAGTCATGACCACTACAATAGCATTAGAAACTTCGAGAGGAAATTTAGAAATTGCGGTTTCTCTTGGTTTTATATTAATTTTTATATCAATAACAATAAATTTATTAGTTTCTATAGTCCAAGAATTATCTGAAAAATACTCATATGATTAAAAATATTTTTAAACCATTAAGCAAAAATATAGAATTATTTTTACCTATTGAGTTTCAGAAAGTTTCTTTGAAATTAAATAATAATTTCTTTTTTAATAAAATATCTTTTAAAATTGATAACAACCTTATTACTTGTTTTATAGGCCCTAATGGTGCAGGCAAAACATCTTGTATCAAGTTATTGACAGGTTTAATTAAACCAGATTCGGGCAAAATATTATTTTCAACAAATAATAAAATTCCTGAAAGAATAGGATACGTACCTCAAAAAATAATTTTATTAAGAAGAAGTGTTCAAGAAAATTTATTACATGCACTTTCATTATCAAACTATCCAAATGACAAAAGACAAAAAAGAATTAAAGAAATTTTAAAATTTTCTAATTTAGAAAAATTTTCGAAAAAATCAGCACGTAATTTATCTATAGGACAACAACAATTACTTTCAATTATGAGATCTTTAATTAGCAGACCAAACTTTTTACTTCTTGATGAACCATGTGCAAATCTTGATCTCAAAACTACTAGAATTATTGAAAATATATTAAAAATAGCATCAAAAAGCGGAGTTAAGATAATTGTAGTTACACATGATTTATTTCAGGCACAAAGATTATCAAATGAAATATTATTTTTTTATAACGGTAAGATAGTTGAAAAAACTAAATCAACTATTTTTTTTAAAAAACCAAAGAGTAGAGAAGCTAAAAATTTTCAAAAAGGTTTGTTACTAAAATAATTAAATTTAAAAAATGAACATATTTAAAACTATATTTTTAATTTTTTTTTTATTAATTTTTTACAAAAATACTATTACAAAAGAAAATTTTATGTTAATTCAATCTACGACTTCAACTAGAGACTCAGGTTTTTATGAATTTATTTTATCAGAATATAAAAAGTTAAATGATATTAATATTAAAGTTATTGCTTCTGGAACTGGTCACGCAATTAATAATGCAAAAAAATGTGATGCAGATATTATTATAGTACATGATAAAGATTCAGAAGATTTGTTTGTGAGAAATGGCTTTGGTCTTTACAGAAAAGATTTGATGTATAACGATTTTTTACTTATTGGACCAAATCAATTACAAAATGATTTTTTTGGTAAGAATATTTACGAAGCACTTGAAAAAATTTATAAAAAAAAATATGTTTTTATTTCAAGAGGTGATAATAGTGGTACCCATAAAAAAGAACTTAGTTTATGGAATGATTTAGATTTAAAAGTAAGTTCAAGAAAGCATTTCTGGTTTTTAGAAACAGGATCTGGTATGGGGTCTTCTTTAAATGTAGCTGTAAATAAAAATGCTTTCATTTTAGCAGATAAAGCTACATGGATATCATTCAATAACAAGAAAGATCACGTTGTAATTATTGAAGGTGATAAAAATTTGCGTAATTATTATGGAATCATACCTATTAATCCAGAAAAATGTCCGAATTCTAAAATTGTTCATTCGGAAAAATTTATTAATTGGTTGTTATCAAAAAAAGGACAAGAATTAATAAATTCATATAAAAAAAATGGTGAACAACTATTTTTTGGAAATTCGAAAAAAAAATTAAATTAAGAAGCTTTTTCTACTTCTACTAAGTTATCAGAAAAAGTAGGGGCGTTACCCATATCTGCAAGTTTACCTGAGCTAATACTATTTACTGTACCTGTTTTACTTTTTTGTCTCCAATAGCCCAATGTAGCAACCACTATTCCAGGTGATACATCTTCAGATATTCTAGCATTACCATGAAAATCGCCTCTATCATTATAAACTTTTATATTTTCTCCTTCTGATATATTTCTTGCATCAGCATCATTTTTATTTATCAAAACAAATTGCTCTCCCTGAACTTTAATCTTACTTTCTATATTTGCATATTGTGAGTTTAAGAAAGCATGACTCTTTGGTGAAATAATATTTAATGGATATTTTTTTGCTAATTCAGGGTTTGTATTCGGAGATTCAGCAGGAGGAGTGTAATCAGGTAATTCAGGAAGAGGTTGTCCTGGTTGATATCCTTCATACATTTGACGAAAAGGACCAGCTACAAAATTTTTAGCATCTTTTATAATAAAATTACATTTACCATCTGCAGTTGGAAAATTACCTTCTTTATGTGGACAACGATCATCTTTAGTTCCAACAGTTAATCGTGCATAACCATTTTTTTTCATATAATCTAAAGTTATACCCTTACATGCAGGAGCGTCCCAATCAACATAATTTTCTAAACATTCAGAATCTGACCATTTAAATTGTTTATCTTTATAGCCCATGCTCTCAGCTAGTTTTTGAAAAATTTTATTATTTGGTAAAGTTTCACCCGGTCCATCAATACATTTTTCGTTATAAGTTAAATAAAGATGACCCCATGACAAAATCATATCTTCATGCTCAGCACCCATGGTAGCTGGAAGAACTATATCAGCATATGATGCTGTGTCTGATATAAAATGTTCTGCAGACACTAAAAATAAATCTTCTCTTTTTAAACCTTCTACAATTTTATCTGTTTCTGTAGCTTGTGTAACTGGATTAGCATTCCAACACATCATTGACTTAATTGGGATTTCAGAATGTTCCTCACCTAAAAGCGCTCTACCAATTTTTAGTGCATTAATAACTCTTGTATTTTTTGGAATAAAATCTGGTCTACAAATAACATCGAATTTATAAGGATGTTCCCAAACTGGAAATTGAGTTATACCTCCACCAACATGACGCCATGCACCAGTTAACGCAGGTATACAAGTTACAGCTCGTATTGTTTGTCCACCGCCATAATGTCTTTCTAACGCAACTCCCATTCTTATTGCAGCCGGTTGTACAGTTGCTAATTCAAATGCTAATTTTTTTATATCTTCTTCTTTTACACCAGTTATTTTTGATGCCCATTCTGGAGTTTTTGATTTAGCATGTTCTTTTAGCTCATCAAAACCATTTGTATATTTTTTAACATAATCACTATCAACTAAATCTTGATCTATAATCGAATTAATGACAGCCATAGCAAGCGCGCCATCTGTCCCAGGTTTAGGAGATATATGCCAGTCAGCAGCTTTAGCAGTTCTTGATTTATAAGAATCAATAACTACAACTTTAGCTCCTTTTTTCTTAGCATCTTGAACAATTGCCCAATGATGAAGATTTGTACTTATACTATTACAAGCCCAAATAACAATGTATTTTGAATGTATATAACTTTCAACATCAGTTCCTGCTGTCGGGCCTACTGTTGATAAGTAAGCTGTACAAGATCCTTCTCCACAAAAAGTTCTTTCACAAACAGTTGCTCCCATTTTATTGAAAAAAGCATCTGCGCCATTTAAACCATGAACTAATCCTTGGTTTCCTAAATAACTATAGGGAATTATTGCTTGAGGACCGTATTCTTTAATAATTTCTTTCCATTTATCTGTAATTGTTTTAATTGCTTCATCCCATGAAATTTTTTCAAATTTATTTTCACCTTTTGGCCCAACTCTTTTTAAAGGATGTAAAAGTCTATCGGGATTATAGTGTTTTTTTTCGTAATCTTTTACTTTTACACAAAGCCCACCTCTAGTCATAGGATGATCTTTATTTCCCGTAACGCTAATAAGTTTATTATCTTTTATTTCGTAAATCATTGCGCATGTATCAGGACAATCATGCGGGCAACCACCAAATCCATACTTAGTTACACTTTTGAGCATAAATTATGATATTTTTTTTATCTTATATTTGCAAATTTATTAGTCGTATTAATGAGAACGGTTCTCATCTTTATTAAATTTTATTTACTATTAATATGTTTTATTAATGAATAAAAACAAAAGAAAATTAGAGAAGGTTCTGAAACCATTAGTAAATAATCCCAAATTAACTAATGAAATTATAGTTATTGATGAAAATAAAAAAAAAATTAAATTACATTCAGTTGTAGAGAAACCTCTTACTTTATTTTTAAATGATCAAGAAATAGTTACAATGATGACAATTTGTGATTATCCAAAGTTTCTTGCTATTGGATATTTATTAAATCAAAACATGCTTAAGAGAAATGATAAAATTATTAGCGTAGATTATGAAGAAGAAATTAGCACTGTAGTGGTTAGAACTAAAATTAAAACTAATTATGAAGAAAAATTAAAAAAAAAAACTCTTACTTCTGGATGTGCGCAAGGCACAGTTTTTGGAGATATTATGGAAGAGTTTAAGGAAATTAAATTATCTAAAACTGCAAAAATTAAAACTTCATGGATTATAAAATTACTTAAAGAAATCAACACAACTCCTAGTTTGTATTTAAAAGCAAGAGCTATACATGGGTGCGTTTTATGTAAAAAAGATAAAGTACAAGTTTATATGGAAGATGTTGGAAGACATAATGCAGTTGATAAAATTGCAGGCTTTATGTATAAACATTCTATTAGCCCAACTGATAAAATTTTTTATACAACTGGAAGACTTACTAGCGAAATGATTATTAAAACTGTAAAAATGAAGATACCAATTCTAATTTCAAGAAATGGATTTACATCATGGGGAGTTGAATTAGCAAAAAAATCGAATCTTACTCTTATAGCAAGAACAAAAGGAAAAAGATTTAGAGCTCTTTCAGGCATTTCAAGGATTATTTATGATAGGTAATGATGAAATTTTAGGAATTATTTTAGCAGGAGGATTATCAAAAAGAATGGGTAATATAAATAAATCCTTAGCACTTATTAATAACAAAACACTTTTGGAAATAACTTATGGTTTAGTAAAAAAACAATTAAAAAATGTTGTGGTGAATTCTAATTTAAATTTAAAAAAAAAAATTAAATCGAATTTAGAAATAATCCCAGATAGTATCCCTGGTTTTTTAGGACCATTGAGCGGAATATTATCAGGAATGCAATTTGCAAAAAAAGAATACCCAAAGTGTAAATGGTTAGTAAGTTTTCCTGTGGATTCAATTTTTTTTCCTAGTGATTTTGTTGAGAAAATGATTAATAGAATAAATAATGAAACTCAAATAGTTTGCGCAACATCTAATGGAAGAACTCATCCAGTTTTTGCCTTTTGGTCATTAAATTTAATAGATGATTTAGAAAATGCTTTAGTTGAAGAAGGTGTGAGAAAAATTGATGAATGGACTAAAAGATATAATTTAGAATTCACTAATTTTCAAAATAAAGATCTAGATCCTTTTTTTAATATTAATACTAAAGAAGATCTTAAATTTGCTACAGAATATTTAAATTCTTAATTTTAAATATTTATTTTTTTAAAATTTTTTAAATAAAAATATAAAAAAATTGTAAAAAAAATAAATATAGGAGCATTAAGATCATGAACTGCAAACATAAAAATTAATATTATAAAACCAAAAAGAGATACTAGTTTTTCTTTTTTTAACATTAGATTATTGCCCAAACAATAAGTTGCTGGTATTGCAAGAATTAAATCATACATTTGCAGTCTTGGTAAACAAGCTGTAATAATTATTACTCCAAGCGCTAAAGAACATTCTTCATTTATATTTATTTTTTTTAAATTATTTTCTTTTCTTAAAAATACATATGTTCCAATTAAAAAAGTTGAAGCTAATATAAGCCAAATAATATTAGAATATTTGCTAGGGCCTGGTTGAACATATATATCGAAATAAGATATAATTGCATATGGCAATTGATCTATTATTGCATCTAAACCTATTCCGTCTCCAAAAGTAAAGAACCAACTATCACTTCTTACGTAAGCTAAACCTTTCAAAAAACCATAGAATAATTCTTTATTCAAAAAAAAGTCATAAAGAAATATAGAAATTATCATAAATGAAAATATTATAATTTTAAAAAAGTATTCTCTTTTTTCTTGCATAAATGGAAGTAATATAAATAAAAAAAATTGAGGTCTTAAAGTCGCTGCTAAACAAACTAATATACAAAAAGTATTTATTTTTCCCTTTTTATAAAAATAAATTCCAATTGAAATAATAGTAGCTGCTAATAATGATATATTACCTGTTAAATATGAGAATAAATATATTCCGCCAAAAGAAAAAAATAATATTAATGAATACCAATAATAATTTATTTTCTCTTTATAAATATTCTTTGATGTAAAAATTATAACTATTAAAGAAAATATACTAATCAAATACCAAAAATTTTTAATTACTTCTATATCGAATAATGAAAATAAACTTGATAGCTTTACAAGTATAACTGTTGAGACATAAACAAACCCATCATTCATATTACCAAAATCACTTAAGCATTCTCTTAATGGATTAATACCAATGCCATATTCATATGGGTTGATATTATTTATATAGGCTTGGCCAGCACAATAATTAATTATCATATCCCAGAATGGTTCTCTATCTCCAAAAATAAATTTTTTAAAAAACCATAAACAAATATTGAATGATGAAATTAAAAGACATATTTTTAAAAAAAGGTCTTTATTTAATAGAAGATTAAATTTTTTTTTATTTAATTTTAAATTTATCAATTTTTATTATTCCTAATTTACAAAGCGTTGCAATTAAAGTCATTTTTATAACATTGTATGAATATTTAATACCTTTTAAATGCGATATTTGTTCTCCATAAATTGTGGGTATCGGTATTTCTTTTATTTTAATTTTTGCAAGCAAAAGTTGAATTATAATTTCTGTATCAAAATGAAAAAAGTTTGAATTATATTTATATGGAATTTTTTTTAATATTTTTACAGAATAGATTCTGTAACCACTATGAAACTCAGAAAGTTTTGAGTTTAAAAGTAGATTTTGAATTTTTGTTATAATTATATTTCCTATAAATTTATAAAATGGCATATTTCCTTTAAGCGCGTTTTTAGGTTTTAACATTCTTGAACCGAATACAACATTTTCAAAATTATCATTAATAGGTTTTATTAATTTAGATAACAAGGTAGGTTTATATTGTCCATCACCATGCAACATAGCGACAATATCAAAATTATTTTTTATAGCATAATCAAATCCAATTTTTTGCACTCCTCCATATCCACAATTTAATTTATTAGTTATAATAGTTTTTTTAAAACAAAACTTTTTTATATTTTTTATTATTTTTAATGTATTGTCTGTAGAACAATCGTTTATTATTAATATTTCGACTTTATTTGTTTTTAATAAATTTTTAGGGATTGAATATAATACTTTTTTAATGAATTTTTCAACATTATATGAAGGAATAAATATTAATAAATTTTTTTTCATAATTACAAATTATTATTTGAAAATGTAAAACATATTACTAACTTTTGATTAATTATATATGAAAATTTTTATTTCAGGCATAGCTGGTTTTTTAGGTAGTCATTTAGCTGATAAAATGATTTCATTAAATCATAAAGTATCTGGATGTGATAATTTGATAGGGGGATATTTAGACAATGTTCCTAATAAAGCTAATTTCCATCAAGTTGATTGCAATGATTATTCAACTATGGTTAAACTAACAAAAAATATTGATATTGTTATACATTGTGCAGCTACCGCATATGAGGGATTTAGTGTATTTAGTCCTAATATAGTTACAAAAAATATTGTAGGCTCATCAGTTTCTTTAATTTCCGCATCTATATCAAATAAAGTAAAAAGAATTTTATATTGTTCTTCTATGGCTAGATACGGTACAAATAAAGTTCCTTTTACTGAAAAAATGCCTCCAAAACCTCAAGATCCCTATGGTATTGGTAAAGTTGCAGGTGAAGATTTTTTAAAAAACTTATGTGACGTACATAATGTTGAATGGGTTATAGCAGTTCCTCACAATATTATAGGGCCTAGACAAAAATACGATGATCCATATAGGAACGTTGCAAGCATTATGATTAATTTAATGCTTCAGAATAGACAACCAATTATTTATGGTAATGGAAAGCAAAAAAGATGTTTTTCTTTTATACAAGATGATATTGATATTTTAAGTAAATTAGTTTTTAGTAAAAAAGCTAATAAACAAATAATAAACATTGGACCTGACGAAGAATTCGTAAGTATAAATGATTTAGCTAAGATTATTGGAAATTTATTAAATTTTAAAATTAAACCTATTTATAAAAAAGGGCGTCCACAAGAAGTTTTTTTAGCTAATTGTTCTGCAAATAAAGCTAGAAAATTATTTAATTATAAAACACAATGTTCTTTGAAGAACGGTTTAAACGAGATGATTAATTATATTAAAGAAAGAGGATCAAGACCATTTAAATATCATTTAGATTTAGAAATTGTAAATAAGTTGACTCCGGATACATGGAAAAATAAAATTTTTTAATTTATAATAATAATTTGAAAAAAAAATTATTAATTTTTGTAGTTGCATATAACGCTGAAAAAACAATTCAAAGTGTTATTTCAAGAATACCTAAAAAAAATCTTTTAAATAAATACAATTTAGAAATTTTAATAATAGATGATGCTTCTAAAGATAAAACATTTCAAATAAGTAAAGAAATACAAAAAAAATTTTTAAAAAAAAAAATTAAGTTTAAAGTTTTTTATAATCCTATTAACCAAGGATATGGAGGAAACCAAAAGATAGGATATCATTATGCAATTAAAAAAAACTTTGATTATGTTGTACTTTTACATGGAGATGGTCAATATGCTCCAGAAGTTTTACCCAAACTTTTGAAATTTATATTCAATAATAATTTTGATGTCGTAATTGGTTCGAGAATGATTAATAAAAAGTTAGCACTTAAAGGAGGAATGCCAATTTATAAATTTATTGGAAATATTATCTTAACTAAAACGCAAAATTTTTTATTAAATACAAAATTAGCTGAATTTCATTCAGGATATAGAATATATTCAGTTGATTCTTTAAGAAGCATACCGTTTTATTATAATACAAATGATTTTCATTTTGATACTGAAATACTTATACAACTTTTTCTTATTAAAAAAAGAATTAAAGAAATATCTATACCTACTTTTTATGGGGATGAAATATGTCATGTTAATGGTATTAAATATGCATTTAATGTTGTAACAATGACTTTGTTAGCTAAGTTCCAAGATTTATTCAATATAAATTTTTCAAAAAAATTTAAAAAAATAAATTTAAATAAAAAATATTACAATTCTAAGATTGAAAATTTATTAGAAAATGCTGAAAAAAGAAATTAATAATTTTTTAAAGTATTTTTAATTAATTTTTTAATTTTTTTCTCGAAAATTTGATCCCAATAGGGCATTTTAACGTTTAAAAAGTTTTCCAATTTTCTTAAATTTAATAATGAATTAGATGGTCTTTTTACAATTGGAGTATTTTTTCCTAATTTTCTGTAGGTATAAGAGTCTATAGGAATTAAATTACAAGATTGAAATGCAGATCCCAATTTATTTAAAATTTTTTCTGTTAATTTATAATAATTAGTTTTACCTCTTGCAGAAATATTTAATATTTTTGGATTTATTTTTGAATTTATCATCTTTTGCAATATTTTAATAGAAATATTGCTTATAAATTCTGCATGATTTGGTGTTCCAAATTGATCATTAACAATTGACAAGTTTTTTTCTTTTTTAATTTTTTTTATAATTTTTGAAGGAAAATTATTACCATAATCCGAGTAAATCCAATTTAGTCTTAAAATTAAATAATTACACTTTGATGAAAAAATCTTTTTTTCTGCTTCTAATTTACTTTTTCCATAAAAATTAATAGGTTTTGGTTTGTTGTTTTCTTTCCAATCTTTATTATTTTTACCATCGAATATGTATACGGTTGAATAATGAACTAAAAAACAATTATTTTTGTAACACCAATCTGCAATCTTTTTAGTTGATAAAACATTTATTTTATAACATTTTTTTTTTTTAATTTCAGCTTCATCAACTTTAGTAAAAGCTGCAGCGTTTATTATCATATTAGGCTTTATTTTATTTAATGACTTTTCTATCGAAACCAAATTTTCTAAATTTAACTCTTGTTTTGATAAACATTTATTTTTTTTTCCAATTTTGAATAATTTTTTTTTTATATTTGATCCGATTTGACCATTTGAACCTAATAATAAAACTTTATTTATTTTTTCCATATTGGCAAATTTTTAATTTGATCTAATTTAGGAGCTAAAGAATCCTTTTTTGATAAAATTGGTTTTTTTATCGGCCATTTAATATTTATAGAAGGATCGTTCCAAATTATACTTTGTTGATTTTTTGGATAATACTTGCAAGTACATTTATAAATAACATCTGCATTTTTACTTAAAACTAAATATCCATGCCCGAAACCTTTTGGAATCCAAATTTGTTTTTTATTTTTTGCATTTAAAGTAATACCAATCCATTTTTTATAGGTCGGGCTATTTTTTCTAATATCTACAATAACATCTAGTATCTCGCCGTTAATAACAGAAATTAATTTATCTTGTAGATTTGGATACTGAAAATGGATTCCTCTAATAGTATTTTTTTTTGAATGAGTATTTATTACTTGAACAAGTTTTGATTTAATTTTTTTTTTAAAAAATGTTTCTTGATTCCAAGATTCATATAAATGACCTCTATTATCATGGAATACTTTAGGATAAATAATCAAAGGACCTTTTAAACTAAGAGTTTTAATTTTCATTAAAATTTATTTAGTTGATCTGATACTTTTTTTATTTTTTCTAGTTTTGCAGCGCAATATTTAAACTCTGGAATTTTTCCAATAGGATCTAATTCAGGATTAGTTAACATATTTGCTGGAGCTTCTTTAAAAGCAAAAGGAAAAAATATTACATTGGTTGGAACGTTTCTATCTAATCTTACTTTTACTTCTACTTCTCCTCTTCTTGTTGCAATTTTAACTTTATCTCCAGGGCTTATACCATCTTTTTTTAATTGTTTTGGATTAAAATGCGCTGTTGCTATTGGTTCAATATTATCTAATACTTTAGATCTTCTTGTCATTGAGCCAGTATGCCAATGTTCAAGCAAACGACCAGTCATTAAAATCATTGGAAATTCATTATCAGGTACTTCGTCTGGCGGCGTTAACTCTGTAGGTACTATTTTTCCTCTTTTATTTTTTGTATCAAAGCCTTTTGAAAAAATTACTTCTTCTCCTGGAAGATTTATATCATTAACTGGATAAACAACCGAATTTTCTTTTTCTAATCTATCCCATGTTAAACCTTTAATTGATGGCATTGTTTCTGCCATTTCTGGGAATACATCTTTTGGATGATTATAATTCCATTTTAATCCTAATCTTTTTCCAATCTCATTAATTATCCATAAATCTTGTTTTGCATTTCCTGGTAAAGGAATAGCTTTTCTTCCTTTTTGTACTTGTCTATTAGTATTAGTAAAACTTCCATCTTTTTCAGGAGCAGCAGAACTAGGTAAAATAACATCAGCAAAAGTTGCTGTTTCTGTTAAAAATAGATCTTGAACTACTAAATGCTCTAATTTTGCAAATCCTTCTCTAGCATGTTTTGTATCTGGATCGGACATAGCAGGATTTTCTCCCATTATGTACATACCTTTAATAGTACCATCATTCATTCCATGCATTATTTCAACAACAGTTTGTCCAGGCTTTGAATCTAAATTAGATTTCCATAATTTTTCCAATTTTTTTCTATTTTTATCATCTTGAACAGGAAAAT
>MDSY01027502.1_pt1 | contig 13099 bp, 6 predicted proteins | sample 811131 | NCBI WGS metagenome assembly MDSY01 (sample SAMN05326643, study PRJNA326480) | marine metagenome | isolation source: seawater | place: Atlantic Ocean: South West | collected 2010
GGAAATTTAGCAATGGAACAACTAGTTATGATGAAAATCCGAATAGTGATTTTGGTTCAACTGGATTATTTGGAGCATGTTTAACTGTTTATGATACGGTTTCGAATTGTCAAGATGAGTTTTGTGTTGATATTCCTATTGTAGATAGCAGCACAATTTATTGTGATGCACATTTTGGTTTTTTCACAGATGCTAAAACTGTAAAGTTAGAGCCTAAATTTAAAGGCGGCGTTACGGAATGGATTTGGGATTTCGGAGATGGATTTAATTCTAATGACTCATTAGCCTCTTATACTTATAATAATGATGGAGTATATGAGGTTTGTTTGACTGTTTTTGATTCAACCACAGGATGTCTTAATACATACTGTGATCAGATTTCAATCATAATAGATATTAATCAAGTTGAAGAATATGTACAAGCTAATTTTACTTATTATTTAAATCCAATAGATGAGAAAGTTTATTTTAAAGATGAGTCAATAGGTAACCCTAACTCATGGTATTGGAGTTTCGGCGACGGTGATTCAGCAGGAGTTTATCAAAATCCAGTATATGAATATGCAGATAGTGGTTATTATGAAGTTTGTTTAACCGTGAAGAATAATAATGGAGGACAGGATACCAAATGTCAAATAATTTCTATTGGGGATGTTTCTAATGCATGTTATGCAAAGTTCGACTATTACGCTAACGCAGTTACTGCAACCGCTCATTTAGAAAATAAATCTTTGGGAAGAATTGATAGTTATGACTGGAATTTTGGAGATTCAATTAATTCAATTCAATTCAATCCTTCGCATACATATGCTGATACAGGTTTTTATCCCGTTTGCCTTACAGTAAGTAATGATTCTGGATGTTTTAAAACATATTGTAGGGAAATAAGAATAGGGAACGCTCTTCAGAATAAATGTTTAGTCGGATGTGTATGGCCAGGAGATGCTAATTTAGATTTAGAGGCTAATCACTACGATATTTTACCAATTGGTATCCATTATGGTGAGGTTGGACCTTCAAGAGATTTTCCATCATCTGTTTGGAAGGGGCATGAATCACAAAATTGGTCTGAAAATTTATGGGGTGATGTTAATAATAAGCATGGTGATGCCAATGGTGATGGAGTCATTGATTTGGATGATATCTTCGTAGTTGAAGCTAATTTTGCTTATTCTCATCCATGGCAACCAAGATCAACCACATCAAATCAATTATCAATCGATTGGGATGTTGATGATATTGATGTTGGAGAAACGGCTGTTTTAACTGTTTCGATTCCTGATTCATTAGATGTTACTATGTATGGTATAGGGTTTGAAATTGATTTGAATCCTGATGTTTTTGATTACGCAACGATTATTTATGACTTTTCAAACTCTTGGTTAGGAACTCAAAATGATGATTTAGTAACATTCGGATTAGATGATGAGAATTTAGGTCAGATTTATGTCGCTGAAACAAGAAATGATCATGAGGAATTAACAGGGAACGGAGAATTAGTTACCATTTATGTTCAAGCAAAAGCTAACTCTTCAAATACAGGGGCTATATTAACGACCGAAGGTGGTGTAACAGCAGAAGGTGATACAGTGCAATTTAATGGTGCTGAGGATATAACGGAAGTTAATAATATTGAGGAAAGAGAAGGATACTTAATTAAGGAGTTAGTATTATTTCCAAATCCAACTAAAGATAAAGTAACGTTTAGTCTACCGATGGGAAATACATCGAATTATGTAATTGAAATATATAGTATTGTTGGAGCATTAACTCACTCCAAAACCCAATTTGGAGGTGGAACAGTAGTTGAAAGTTTTGAGGAATATAAGCCTGGAATTTATACAATTCAGGTTTCCGGTGATAAAGTAAAATATATGCAAAAAGTAGTTGTGACTAAATAAACGAATTTGTACAAGTAATAAAAAAGCTCCTTTAACAATTTGAGCTTTTTTATTTTAGAAAATAACAAACCAACAGGATAGGGGGAAGCCCTCAATATTCTTCAAGTAGAGGAGGAACGGGATTTAAAGATTCTGATTATTATCATGCTGATTATAAAGGACCATATGAAGATCCAGAGGAAGATAGATGTTGTTATTAAATAAATTCCAATTCCTGATATTAAACCAATTCCAATTCCTAAATATGTCTTTTTCATAATTCTGTTTTTTAGTGTAAAGTTTGTCCTAAGGTTAAATCTAACTTTTTTATTTTAGACCAATTTCAGCATCAACTTCATCAAGAACTGCCGTTATTTCAGACAAAGCCTTATCTAGTATTTCGGTTGTATGAGCAGCACTAATGAATCCAACTTCATAACCTGAAGGTCCTAAGTAAACCCCCCTATCAAGAAGCTTGCTGAAAATAGCTTTAAAATACTTACCGGCCTCATTACTAATTTGGTGAGGAGATTGAATTTTTGCTTCATTTCCATACACCATCCAAAAAATGGAACCAATTGTAGCTACATAAATGTGGTATCCTTTTTTAAAAATATATGCTTTAAGTTTACCAATGAAATCCTGAGTTCTTTTCTCTTGATCTTCATAAAATCCTTCTTGAGCTAGAATTGTTAAGGCAGCTCTGCCAGCACTCATAGCAACTGGGTTTCCACTTAATGTTCCTGCTTGATAAACATCCCCCTCAGGTGCAATTGAACTCATTATTTTAGCAGAAGCGGCATAGCATCCAACAGGCATTCCTCCTCCCATTATTTTACCATAAGTGATTATATCAGGCTTTATGTCATAATACCCTGCGGCTCCATCAAAACCAACCCTAAAGCCTGAAATAACCTCATCAAATATAAGTAGCGCACAGTTTTCATGAGCAATTTCTTTAACAAATTGGAGATACTCCTTGTCTTGAAGCAAAAGTCCATTATTAGCAGGTATCGGTTCAATTATAACACAAGCTATTTCATGCTTATAATCTTCAAAAACCTTTTTCAAAGCTTCCTTGTTGTTTAAGGGTAAAACCAAAGTTTCGTTAACAAAAGATTCAGGCACTCCAGCAGAAGATGAAGATCCAAAGGTAACAAGACCACTACCAGCTTTTACTAATAAGTGGTCTACATGTCCATGATAACATCCTTCAAATTTTACTATTTTATCTCGTTTTGTATAACCTCTTGCTAATCTAATAGCACTCATTACAGCTTCTGTTCCTGAACTAACAAAACGAACTTTTTCAATATATTTATTCTTCCCTATAAGTAATTCTGCTAATTCATTTTCCTGAATAGTTGGTGCACCAAAAGAAAGTCCGTTCTGAGCTGCCTCAATTACAGCATTTTTAATTTCTTGATTGTTATGACCAAGAATCATTGGTCCCCAAGATCCGCAAAAGTCAATATATTCATTGTTATCAGCATCGGTAACATAGGCACCTTTTGCTTTAGTTATGAAAACAGGGGTTCCATCAACACTTTTAAATGCTCTTACTGGAGAGTTAACTCCACCAGGGAAATACTTTGAAGAGGTCTTGTATAGTTCGTTTGATTTATGCTTGTTCATTTTATTTCGGTTCTGCGGTTGGAAATTCTAAAATAGGATTGGTAAGTTTTTCTGCGCCAATAGTTGTTTCTCCCATATGGCCAGCATAAACAATATAGTCATCTGCTAAACAAAAAAGTTTAGTTTGTATGCTATGTGATAATACATAAATATTGCCTCCTGGTAAATCATATCTTCCAAAACTTCCTTTGAATAGAACATCACCATTGATGATAAACTTCTCATCATGATTTACAAAAGCTATGTGTCCAGGAGAGTGACCAGGAACAAAAATCACCTCAACAAATGAATTCCCAAACTCAATAATATCACCTTCTTCAAGAAAAATTTCGATGGCAGGTGATAAATCACCTCTAATTCCATATTGCATTCCCCATTCAGCACTTCCTTCTAGAATTGGGATCTCAAGTTTATGAGCAGCAAGCTTAAGTTCAAAGTCACGAGCAATAATATAATTTCCTTGAATATGGTCGACGTGACAGTGGGTATTTAATAGCTGAACTGGAATCAGCCCATTATCTTCAATAAAACTAAGTAATATCTTCTTTTCATCAGGACCGTAACAACCGGGATCTATTACAACACATTCTTTAGTTTCATCAAATAGAATGTATGTGTTTTCTTGAAAAGGATTGAATGTGAACTTTTCAATTGTAATCATAATTATAAAGTTAATCCTTAATTAGGCTTTTTGTAACAATTATTGTAAATCTTATTTGTTAAATTAGATAATATTGTTTTTTGTTGTTCGTAATATTACTTGTTTTTTTTTATTTGCTTTCTTTTCTTCTAAAGCTCAGTTTTATAATGGAACGAATATGGAGTTTGGGAAAAACAGGGTTCAGTATTCATCCTATTTGTGGAGTCATTACAATTATGAGCAGTTTAATATTTATTTTTACGAAGAGGGAAAAAATCTTGCAAATTACGTTGCAAGATCAGCCCATTTACAACTTAAAGAGTTAGAATTACAATTTGAATATAAACTTCAAAAGAAAATTCAATTTGTAGTTTATAATACTCAAAATCAATCTAGAGAAAGTAATATTGGTAATTATCCGGATGAAAATTTGAATCCAGGTGGTTTTGCTCGGATAATAGGCAGTAAAGTTTTTTTGTTTTTTGATGGTGATCATGAAAATTTTGATCGTCAAATTCGAAATGGTGTTGCAAGAATGTTAATGGATGAAATATTGTACGGTGATGGGTTTTCGGATGAGATAAAGAAGGGTGCTTTAATAAATTTTCCAAATTGGTATTACGAAGGACTAATATCTTATTTGTCGGAAAAGTGGAGTGTTAAATTAGAAGGCAAAGTTAAATCAAGTTTTATTTCAGGAAATTTTGAGCGTTTTAATGACCTGTCAGAGGATGAAGCAGTCCTAGCAGGTCATTCAATTTGGTATTTTATTGCTGATAAATATGGAGAAGAAGCAATAGCGAATGTAGTTTATATGTCAAAGATAAACAGAAACCATGTTGATGGTGTTTTATTTATTCTTGGGGTCAGTTTGGAAACTTTAATTTCTGATTGGAATATATTTTTTAAATCAAGGTTTATTTCGGATAATAAGTTGAAACTACCTGTTGATAGTAATAATATTGGACTAAATAATTTAAAAAAAGATCGTGTTTATCAAAGATTAGTAATCAATAAAAAAGGGGATTACGTTGCTTTCACTACAAATAAATCAAGTCAGCAAAAAGTATTTGTTTTCGATTGTAAAGCTGATAAAAAGAAATGTGTTTTAAAGCTGGGGAATCAAATTGATATACAGCTAGATTATTCTTTTCCTGTTTTGTCGTGGCATCCAGCAGGTGAAATTTTAAGCGTGTTTTATGAATATAAAGGAGAAGTTATTTGGTTGACATTTAATACTAAGACAAAGAAAAAAACTAAGTCGAGATTATTTCAGTTTGAAAAAATTATCGAAGCAAATTATTCTAATTCTGGGAGAAAGATAGTAATGTCTGCAGTAATAAATGGTAAAACAGATATATATGTTTTAGATGTAGTAAGTCGATCTTATGAGCAAATTACCAACGATTTTTATGATGATAATTATCCTGTATTTATTAATGATGACCAACAAATTATATTCTCAAGTAATCGTCAGAATGATACGATGAGAGTAGGAGGTGAGAGAAACCTTGTTTACAGTCATTCATCAGATTTATTCTCATATAATTACTCTAAGAAGAACTCTTTTAAATATTCACCCCAAATTTTATTTAGGTTAACTCAAACACCAGATATAAATGAGAATCAACCAATAAATATAGGTTGGAACAAGATTCATTATTTAAGTGATATGAATGGTATTATTAATGAATGGGAAGCTATCCTTGATAGCTCTGTTGCTTTTGTTGATACATCAATTCATTATCGTTACTACACAATTACAAAGCCTGTTTCGAATTATAATTCAAATATTTTAAGCCTTTCGTCTAACGGAAAAAAAGTTGCAAGAATTTTTAAGCCTGCGGATAGAAACGTTATGAGTGTTTTACCAGTCAGTAATTTATCTACAATATTAATTCCCACTGAATTCATGAAGTTCGTTTCAAGTTTTCCCAATGTTCAAGAAGGTGGTGAATTTCAAGATAAAGTGAAGGTCCTAACAGTTGATAGCATAAAAAGCAGGATGCTTTCGGATGAAGATTTTTTATATCCGGATTATTACATTTTTAAAGATGAAATGAATAATTCGTTTAATGATTCTATTATCAAGGTTATAAAACCAAAATCGAATACAGGTTTTAAACCTTTAAAAATAAATGGTCTTCCTACTTCTGATTCATTGGCACCAAGAGTTAAGCAAAGAAATTATGAATTAACATTTCGAACAGAGGAGGTATCGTTAGATTTAGATAATAGTTTTTTAAACCCTCAATATCAACGCTTTTCAGGTGGGGCAACATATCCAATGCCTGGAATGAACGGATTTATGAAATATAGTGTTATTGATTTATTGGAAGATCATTTAATTATAGGTGGATTTAGAATAGCTGATTTTTTTAGTAATGAATTTTTTGTCAGTTACTTTAATCGTAAAAAACGACTCGATAAGCAATACCTGTTATTCAGAGGAACCCACACAGATTTAGACAAAACAAAAACCTTTAACAAAAACCTTACTTACGAGGGTATATATCGGCTAAGCTATCCTTTTTCGATTGTTAATAGACTCTCAACTACTTTTTCTTTGAGATATGATCAGTTTATACCTTTGAGTAAAGACATCTCATTACTAAAGACTCCTATTGACCATCAGTTTTGGCCAAATATAAGATTTGATTATACTTTTGATAATACCCGATTTATGGGTGATAATTTAAAAAGTGGGATGCGATTTAAAATTTTCACAGAATTTTATCAAGAGGCTCCTAAAATAGATAATAGGATGTTTACCTATGGTGCTGATTTTAGGTTTTATCAAAAATTATTTAGAGGCTTGATTTGGGCCAATCGCTTTGCGGGAGGTTCCTCCTTAGGTTCAAAAAGATTGATGTTTTATATGGGAGGAGTGGATTCATGGACTGTTCCAAAATTTAATACAGAGATATCCCCAAGTAAATTACCTAAAGGAAGTCAATATGGTTTTCAAACTCTAGCTAATAATATGAGAGGTTTTATTCAAAATGCAAGAAATGGAAATTCTTTTGTGGTTTTAAATTCCGAGGTTAGATTACCTGTAATCAAGTTTTTATTTTCCAAAGCTTTTGCATCCGATTTTGTAAATGACTTTCAAATTATTGGTTTTGGTGATTTAGGAACTGCCTGGTCGGGTTCTAACCCCTTTTCGGAATCAAATTCTTTAAATAAAAAGAATATAATTATTGGAGGAGAAGCAAGATCTGGGGATATTACATTAAAAACGAATAAAGAGCCAATAATCGGAGGTTATGGATTGGGTCTTAGAACTACTATTATGAGCTATTTTATAAGAGCAGATTGGGCTTGGGGAGTTGAAGATGGCATTATTCAAGGGCGACGGTTTTACTTATCTTTTACAACTGATTTTTAAATTATAAATAATGATGTTTACTATGAAAAGTTTAATATCTATTTTTTTTCTTTTTTGTAGCGGTTTTTTAACTGCGCAAAAAATTGCTGAAATACCTTTGGAGCCAGGTTCAGGATTCGAAAAGAATTATATTCACTATCCTTTTCAAAAAGTTGAATTAAGATCATTTGGAGAAACTTGGTTTGCAACTGCTTTTGAGTTGGTTAATATTGGTGAAATTGAGCCTCTGTCTAATTCAGGTCAGCAAGCTCTTTTGGTTAGTTTATTTCCTGATTCTAATATTATTACCGGAGTTGATGTTGTATCAAATAATCCAATATATGCGTCTCTACACGGAATGGCGGATATTATAAATCCATCAAGAACACCTAGTCAATGGGCGGATGAGTGGACAGAGATTGTTATTGATTCAATAGAAATACCTTTTGCCTATGTTAGAAACACACCTAATAGTATTATAGATACAATGTTTGTTGATTATATTAAAAGTATTCCTGATGATTTATTGAGTTATTATGATTTAAACGGAAACGGGATTGGAGATTTTGGAGAATTTCCTCATCAATCAGTTTTCCGGTCTAATGAAGAAAATAATAAGTTAAATCCTATTCAAATATTTAGAACCGATACTGTTTTATTAACCTCTGTTGATAGCTCTTTTAAAGAAAATATTTCTGTCAATTTCAAAAGGATTGATGTCAACGATACAATAAAAAATAAAAATAGATATGGCGTTTACATAAGGTTTCAACCAGGATATGATTGGACTATACAAGATTCATTAAAGGATTTAAATGAATTTTTCTTACTAACGCGTGAACAGGAAGTTGGCGAAGTTCCAAGGCAAATTTGGGATTATACAGCTGGTTTTTGTAGCTATTCTATGAATAAAAGTACAAGATATACTGGTGGTGCTAGATTGGTTCCTGGAATTATACCGCAAGCTAACTGGCAATTGGAGCATTTGATTGTAAGTTATAAATTAACAACAAATGCTTTATATTTAAATGAACCTCTAATTAATGTTGGAATTGATATTTTCCCGAACCCATCAAGTTCGTTTGTAATCGTCGACTTCTTTTTAAAAGAAAGTCAAAATATTGAAATAGAAATTTATGATTTAACAGGGAAATTAGTTTTTAAAGAAAGTATAGGATTAATTGAAGCAGGTTCTTCTTCTCGAAAAGTGAACATAAATAATTTGCCTGGTGGAGTTTACTCCTTAAGAGTAGGGGCAACTACAACTAAGTTTGTTGTTAAGTAAATTATCCTCCGACGTACTTTTTTATTTCGTTCAACTTCATTAGTGCCTCAATAGGGGTTAGTGTATTAATGTCGAGATCTTTTATTTCATCTCTTATTTGCTCTAAAACAGGGTCGTCTAATTGGAAAAAACTCAGTTGAACTCCATTTTTTTTACTTTTAGATTTTAATTCTTCGTTGTTAGTTTTTACTTCATTTTTTGATTCTTCACTCCGGTGGGTGTTTTCTAAAATAGCCAATACTTCATTGGCTCTGTCAATGACTATATTTGGCATTCCTGCTAACTTGGCAACATGAATTCCAAAGGAGTGTTCGCTTCCTCCCGCCACCAATTTTCGCATGAAAATTATTTTATTTTTTAATTCTTTAACAGACACATTGAAATTTTTAATTCTCGGAAATGTTTCTGTCATTTTATTTAACTCATGATAATGAGTTGCAAATAAGGTTTTGGCCTTAAATAAAGGATATTGATGAATATATTCACTAATTGCCCAAGCAATAGATACCCCATCATATGTACTTGTACCTCTTCCTATTTCGTCGAGTAAGATTAAACTTCTTTCTGAAAGGTTATTTAAAATATTAGATGTTTCGTTCATTTCAACCATAAAGGTAGATTCACCGGTGGAAATATTATCTGAAGCTCCAACTCTTGTGAAAACTCTGTCAACAAATCCCAAAACCGCTTTAGAAGCAGGCACAAAGCTTCCTATTTGCGCCATCAAAGAAATGAGAGCTGTCTGCCTAAGTAAAGCAGACTTACCAGACATGTTAGGTCCGGTAACCATAATTATTTGCTGGGTAGTATTATCCAAGTAAACATCATTACTTATATATTCTTCACCTCTTGGAAGGTTCCTTTCTATTACAGGGTGTCTTCCACCTTTAATATCAATAGCCAGAGAATCATTAACAATGGGTTTGCAATAGTTGTAATCTTTTGCAATTTTTGTAAAACCTAATAAACAATCTAACTCAGCAATAATTTTCGCATTTTTTTGAAGTGGTTGCAGATATTTACCAATAAATTCAATAATTGATTTAAAAACCTTTGCTTCAATTATACTTATTTGTTCTTCAGCTGAAAGAATTTTTATTTCAAGATCTTTTAATTCTTGGGTAATGTATCTTTCAGCATTTACTAAGGTTTGTTTCCTAATCCATTCATCTGGCACTTTGTCTTTATGGGTGTTTCTAACTTCTAAGTAATATCCAAACACATTATTAAAGGCTATTTTTAAGGATTGAATTCCTGTTTTTTCACTTTCAGATTTTTGAAGGTTTAAAAGAATGTTTTTTCCGTTATTTGCGATGTCTCGGTATTCATCAAGTTTTTGATTAACCCCATCAGCAATTAGGCGTCCTTTACCAATTACTGCCGGAGCGCTAGGGTGAATTTCATTTTCCACCTTCGAAATCACTTCACTAAGTGATGAGATTCCTTTAGTCAAAGATTGTAGTTCCTTACTGTTTTTAACAAATTCTACAATTTGATTTGTCGCTTTTATGGAGTCTTTTAAAACAATAAGTTCTTTTGGTGATACTTTACCAATTGATATTTTAGATATGATTCTCTCAATATCTCCAAAATCTTTCAACTGTTTTCTTATCTCAAAAATATTATTTTCATTTTTTAAAAACTCATCAACTATTGAATGACGTTTATTTATAGCCTCTAAGTCTTTTAATGGGAGAATCATCCACTTCCTTAACATTCTTCCTCCCATTGGTGTAATTGTTTTGTCAATAATGTCTAAGAGAGTTACAGCATCAGGATGATCAGAGGAAACCAGTTCCAAACTTTTTATTGTGAAGTTATCTAGCCAAACAAAATCATCTTGGTCTATCCTTGAAATTCCACGGATATGTCTTGTTTGCTCATTGAGCGTTTCTCCCAAATAATGGAGAATAACTCCTGATGCAATCGTGGCAAGGTTTAATCTATCTATGCCAAACCCTTTTAAAGATTTGACATTAAATTGATTTTGAATCTTTTCTTTTGCAAAATCTAGATTGAAAACCCATTCATCTATTCCATAGGTGTAAAATTTGGACCCGAAATTATCTTTAAATAAATTGTATTTAGGTTTGCTAAATAAAACTTCATTTGGTGACAAGTTTTCAATTATTTTTTTGATATAGTCAATTGTTCCTTCTGCAACTAAAAACTCGCCAGTTGAAATGTCCAATAATGCAATACCCGCTCTTTTTCTTTCAATATGTACAGCAGATAAATAATTATTTTCTTTTCTTTCTAAAACATGTTCATGCATCGCGACTCCTGGTGTAATAAGATCTGTCACGCCTCTTTTTACGATGCCTTTGGTAGCTTTTGGGTCTTCTAATTGATCGCATACAGCAACCCTTATTCCAGCTCTAACAAGTTTAGGTAAATAAGTATCTAAAGAATGATGTGGAAAGCCAGCAAGTGCATCATCCGATCCACCATTGGCCCTCTTTGTTAATACAATACCAAGTATTTTGGATGCTTTTCTTGCATCGTCATTAAATGTCTCATAAAAATCACCTACACGAAATAAAAGTAGTGCATCTGGGTACTTTGTTTTGATTTCATTGTACTGACGCATCAAAGGCGTATCTTTATGTTTTGATTCAGACGATTTTTTACCCACAATAAAAGTATTTGATTAAAGGTACAAAATGAGGTTTGGCTTCAATGAAATCAAAACTATTTAGATATCCACATGTGTTGAAAACAAGGTTATGAGAAAGTTGAAACTTAATGAACTAAACAGGGTTTCTGTAGCAGAATTTAAGGAACAAGAAAAGGTGCCTTTAATTGTTGTTTTGGAAAATATTAGAAGTTTAAATAATGTTGGAACGATATTTAGAACTTGTGATGCTTTTAAAGTAGAGTCTGTTTATTTAGTGGGTATAACAGCTAAACCCCCTCATAGAGAAATTCAAAAAACAGCATTAGGCGCAACGGAATCTGTTAATTGGGAATATTTTGAGACATCTAGTGAGGCCTTATCAAAATTAAAGTTGAATGGTTATTTTATATGTTCTGTAGAACAGGTAGAAGATGCAACAGACTTGAATGACCTTAATAAAATTGACTTTAAAAAGCTTGCTATTGTTTTAGGGAACGAGGTTAAAGGCGTCGAGCAGTCTACGATTAACGAAAGTGATGTTTGTATTGAGGTTCCTCAGTTTGGAACTAAGCATTCACTTAATGTATCTGTTTGTGCGGGTATTGTAATATGGGAAGGTTTTAACGCTCTTAAGTAAGTTTTAAGGATTATTTCATTTAAACTTCTGATCTGATTTTCCTTAAATAATTACGTATTCAATCCGATAACTTTATTTATTTTCAATAATTCACAAAAAAAAAGGCTCTTCAATTGAAGAGCCTTTTAAAATTATAATAATAAATATTACTTCGTGTATAAGAAATCAACTCTTCTGTTTGCTTTTGCCGATCTTGCTACAGCAATTGAATTAGATGATCCTTCTGATACAGGTGTTAATCTTGATTTATCTATTCCATAAATCTTAACCAAGTGATCAATAATTGACTGAGCTCTCTTTAAACCAAGTCTCTTATTAATAGCATCGCTTCCTGTTGCATCTGTATTACCTACTACAGTTAACTTGGCATCTTTGTTTTTCTTTAAAAACTTAGCTACTTCAGTTAACGCTGGGTAGTTACTGTATCCAATTTTAGTTGATCCAATTTCGAAATAAACAGAAGGTAAACCTACATCAGAACCATCTGAATCAGCATCATTTGAACCAACTGGTAATCCTGAAGCAATTGCCTGACCATTTACATCAACTTGAGAACCAGCAGCAGTGTTAGGTTCAGCATCTTTACAATCAGGAACATTATCTCCATCAGTATCTAAAGCTACCCCATTTTCATCAACATCTGTACAAACAGATAGTCTCTCCTGATCAACATAATCAGCAACACCATCACCATCAGTATCCATTGCCATACCATCACCGGTAGTTTTGGCACCATCAGGTGTTTTATTGTCTTTATCATAAGCATCCATTACACCATCCTTATCAGAATCCTTAAATCCTTCAAGAATAGAATCAACTTTAGCTAACTTATCATACATTTCAGTTTCAGGTCTAATCCATCTTTTATCAGACAATTTGTAGTTTAAACCTAAAGCAGTGTATGTGTAAAATTCTCCTACACCTGTTCCAGTTCTTTTTGCGTCTAGTTTATCAGTGTTAACGAGTCCGATTCTTTGATCAAAAAACACTCCTATTTGAGGTGTAACTTCATAAGAAATTTGAAGACCAACAGGAACA
>MDSY01078802.1_pt1 | contig 13097 bp, 10 predicted proteins | sample 811131 | NCBI WGS metagenome assembly MDSY01 (sample SAMN05326643, study PRJNA326480) | marine metagenome | isolation source: seawater | place: Atlantic Ocean: South West | collected 2010
CCACGAGCGCGATAACCGCCCGCCGCGGTCGCCGGCGCAGGACTTGAATTTCGGAGGGGGGATGGGCGGGTTCGGGGGTGTGGAGAATGGATTTGGGGGTGCGATGGGTGGAGGAGTGGGAGGAGCTATTGGTGGAGGAGCGGGAGGAGCTATTGGTGGAGGACAGATGTTCGGTGGTGCAGGTCCACGCAACCCTCAACCCCGAGTCGAGGACGACCTTCCCGAAGGCATCACCGCCGCGGAGAGGGAAGAAGCTCGGATGTTGGAAGCGGCGATGCTGGGTGTGCCGTACGAAGGCCCGGTTCCCGATGGATCAGGCGGCGGCTTAGGGGTTGCCGGGTTCGGAATCAACACGGGCGTACCGGCTTCCGCGGAGGTCCAGGAAGCGCGGCTGATCCGATCAGACACGGACTGGGCGTACGAAGAGTCCCTGCGCCTGGACCGGGAGAAGGAAGAGAAGCGAGTGAAGGAAGAGGCGGAGCAACAGAAACAATGGGAAGAACTCGCTGCGAAGGAGGCTGTTGAAGCTGCCAAGGCTGCTGAAGCCGCTGCACAACGCGACGCCGCGATCGCGCTCGCGAGCGACGCGCTTCCGGAGGAGCCGCCTGCAGGTTTGGAAAACGTAGTCGACGTCGCGGTGAAGCTCCCGGACGGCCGACGCGTGCGCCGGCGGTTCAACAAAACAGACCACCTGCAGGCGATTTTCAATTTCCTAGTGTCGGACGAGCACCTTGAGCACGGCACGTACCGGCTAGTTTCGCAGTTTCCCAGAAGGTCGTTCGAAGACAGAACACAGGGGAACCCCACCCTGGAGCAGGCCGGGCTCACGGAAAAGCAAGAAGCGCTGTTCGTGGATCTGCTTTAGATTAGGTTTCAAGAGACGAAAATAATTACTGGAGCGCTTAGAGGAACGATAGACTCGTGACTTTTTTTGTCGATGAGACGAATATTCGTCGTATTCTAAAAATAATCCACCTAGAGTATACCCTATACAACTCCCATTACACCGTCGCGCCGTACGAGTTGTGCCCCCCGTCTTCCTCGTCCGACTCGTCGACGTCCCACGTCGCCATCCCCGGACACAAAACGCCCACGCAGGGCAGACACCCGCAAAAACAGGTTCGTCGTCCCGACCCGGTACACAACCCGAGCCGAGGGAGGCCCACACCTTTATTCGGCACCGTAAGCCCTTGATCCGTTAAATCCAGCTCCAGCGCAAACGTGGCTTTCACCAAGTGACTCCAGCTCCACACCATGGTGGCGAACCCTATCCCCAAAACGGTGAACACGTACTCGCTCGACGCGCCGTTCGCCACCAGCACCGGCGCCGCCATGATCGCGAAGTCAAACGTGCCGTGGTAGAACCAACTCCAGCCGATTGATTTTAACACATTGTACCCTGTTTGTGTGATCCACAGACCGGTGACGTACCGGGTCGCAGTGAGACCGGCCCACACCGCGTGCATGGGCGTTGCGCCGCGCAAAGCAGTCACCGTCGTCGCCGCCGCCCACTTGGCCTCCTCCGTGTACGGCCGCCGGCGAACCGTGATGTTCACCGTGATGTTCTGGCCGATCCACGACGGGAGTTCTTTGACGGTTTCGACGTTCTCCTCTATCTCGTCCGTAATTTCGGAAACGATATCGGGCTCGTCCGCGCCGAAAATGTCCACGACGGATACGCCGCCGTGCGTTTTTAAATGACTGTGTTTCCCCTTGCCAACAGCCGCGGACTCGAACAAATAGTCATCCGACTCAAACGTCTCCTCGCCGCTTAGCTTCGCCGCTTGCTGCGCCACCGCCATGGTTTCCCGGAACGCCAGATCCAACGCGGGTGCGACGTCGCTCTCCACCACTCGTTCCTCCGGGTAGTCACTCAGCAACGCCGCGGAGACAACCTCGAACACCTCGCGCATAAGCCAGTTTTCATTCTTTGTTTTTCCAAGACTAAGATTTTCATCGTGCGCGGTGTAACTTACAGCGCCAATGGAGGCGACACCGAAAGTGGATGTGTGCATTTTTTTAGTTCCATGAGCACTTACACGATCGCCAACCACCTCCCCCTCTCCCTCTTCACTCCCCACCTTTGCTGGTTCGTAATCCGTAAACGGGTCCGCAAACGGGTTGAGCGTGACGTTCCGTTGCATCGTCACGTTCCCCGCTTTTCCCCATTCCGTCGCCGCTTCGTACACGTTCGCGCCGTACTGGATGTTCTCGGTGAACGAGAACCCTAATCCTACGATGAACGCGAGGTACACCACCACCCTAGGATTGCTCTTCGGCGTGAACCAACCCGCCGCGGGGGAGAAACATCCGGCTCTGCGTCGCGTACCTGTATACTTTGGCGTGAAATCATCATTCGCGGAAGCACCCGCCGGCGGCGCGATGACTACCTGGGGCGTACCGTCACTCTCCAACACATCCCATACCGGATAATACCTCGCGACGCCGAAGTACTTCGCCGTCTCTTCCGCCAATCCAGCGGCTAAATACGCCACCACGAACGCCACCGCGATTGCGCTGCCGTCCACGCCGAACAAAGCCCCGACCGTGTTATCCGCGCCCACCGTTTCGTAATCGCCGTATTCGCCGTAATCCGTAGACCCCCCCCCTCCGTACATCACCTCCTCTGGTGTCGCAAACATCGGGATCATGGTCATCGCCGCGCCGATCACGGCTCGCACCGCGTACACCGCTAAAGGACACGCGATGGCGCCGATCCAAAACGTCTGGATGAATTTGTGGAACGGGATTTCCGAGTAGAGCAGGGTGTGATCCTTGCTGCCTAGTAACACGAACGCTGAGAACCAGAGTAACGCGGTGAGCACGGAGACGCACAGCACTAGCGCTGCTACTGTTGGATTCGTCGCCGCAGCGACTGCCATGAACTTCAGCGCGAATAACACCAAGGATATCCCGCTCCACGCGCCCAAGTTGGCATCACTAAACAAGTTTGCAACAGGGAACGCGTACCACGGCAACTCATCGTAATACCTCTGATGCTCTTCGTACGGGATGCCGTCCACCATCTCTTGCCCATCCTTATCTCTTGGTGTCATGGTTTGCGACTCATGTGTACTCTGCAGCCCCATCGCACCGCCTGACGTGCCGCCCTCCGCGCGCCCGCCCAATCGAAGCAGGGTTGAACGCGGAGGGTCTTCCGAGATGAAGTCCAACACCCCTCGTTGTCTGCGTTTCATGGGTTCACGGGGGTTGAACATTCCGAGATTCCAGGTTATGGTACTCTTGGAATCTTGGTTCGAACGAAAAAAAACCAGACGTTGCGTATGCTCATTCACAGTGCCGGGGCACCGTGGCAGGTGAGACGGAAGGTCCTTCGCAGCGGGCGTCGGCGAGGCTTTCGGCTTAGGCGACACACCTCCCTTTGTGAACGCCCCACTCGTCTCGTTTGTCTCGTCGGCGCATCCCCTCGCACCCCTCATCGATTCGTCCGAGGTTGGAAATTTCCTCGGACGAAATCGTTTCGTCCAAGCGGTGACTCCGCGCGACTCCACCCCCACACTGGACAAATGCTCGCCTCCAACGACAACAGCTATGCGAAGGAGTACGCGCGCCGTCGACACGCGCGTGGCGCTCGAAGGCCCGGCCCGGGTGGCACCGCGGGTGAGATGCTCCTCACTGACCGGGGCGAGTACATAAAGTTTCTGGAGTCTCAGCTAGATGCGGTGACCCAGGCTTGTTTAACCGCGCAGTCGTTCGACGAAAGAATCGTGTCACAAGGCGCTTCTCTCACCACGCACGACGAAAAGATCCTTAACCTCGCGCGATTAATAAAGTGCGCACAGGGTGTCGCGGAGGAACAGGAAGGGGCGTACCACTCCGCGATGGAACGCGTCCACGAACGCATCAGTAAATGCGAATCAACCGTCGCGTCAATCGCCGACTTGGAACGCGAAAAAGTCTTCGCGGGTAAGAAGGAACTGCGAATGAAGGGCTTAGCAGGTGGGAGTGACGAGAACCAAAACCCGAACCGAAGTGACTACGGTGCCGTTTCATCTTCTCATGACGGTTCACAACTAACCATGGGTGTTTTGGACGCGCAGTTCCGGGCGTGGGCGGATCAACGCGAACGAGACGTCGACGCGCGGGTCGTTTCGTTGGAACGGAGACTCGCCGCACGCGTGGACGACGGGATCGCGTCCGTGCTCGATGCGGTGCGCAAGGCGGAACATCGGTTACGCGAGGAGTCCCCGCGGCTCGCGGAGCACGCCGCGCGCAGGCTGTGGACCGCGGCGGGGTCTGGGTCTTCATTTGACGCACAGAACAGCTCAAATCTAACGAGCGACCCCGCTCCAGGCGGTAACACTTTTCCTTTCCTAAGCGGGGGCGTGGCGAGTGGGGCTTCCGTGTCTGCGGTTGCGGACCGCGTCGAGACCTTGGAAGCATCTGCGTCGGAATTAGCAGCATTAGTGCGCGCAACTCGGGAGCTGCAGAACACGCACGCCGCGGAGTTGCGGGAACACAGGGCGCGGGAGCAGCAAAGAGAGAAACGGGAAAAGGCAAAGGAGGAGGCGTTAGCGGTTGCGAATCTGGAGACGGAGCGGCGGAGGGATTCGGGGCGAGAACATGAGCGCCGGACGGAGATGCAGAGGCGGGCCGCAGAGGAAAGAGACGCTATTGAGTTTAACTTGAACCGCGAACGTGGGCGGCTTGGAGAACGTTCTGACGGACGGCTCGATTCTGAAGGTTTCTCCGGGTTCTGGGGCGATAAAAGACACCAAAACACACACGACGACGCGCAAAACGAAGCCCTCGCAAGGTCCGTGGAGGTGTCCGCGCACGGGTTCGAGCGCCTCGGCGCGCATGTCATGGAGCTTCAAAAACGTTTGGACGCCAGGGACGCTGAGATTGTCGAACTGCGAGCGGTCTTGGAGAAAAAAACAGCGGTGAGTTACCGTTCAAGTTCTGGAGGTAATAACTCGAGTTTAAACTCAAGAGAACGAGGTGTTCCTGGTGAGGGAGACCGACGCCCTGCGGCTATGATTTTAGCAGAGGCTGCGGCGTTGCGGTTGGCGCGTGATTCGGTGGAACGCGCACGGGGGATTCGCGTCGCGCGATCGCCGCCGTCCTCGCCGACGAAGAAAACGAACGAGAAAAATGTATATTCAGAAAGAACACATTGGACGCGGGACGAAGTTGACGATGCAACTTTGGATCGTCTCGCTCTGGAGACTGATGATAGATTACGTGACGCGTTTGACACCGAGGTCCACGCTGTATCGCTTGTGAACGACGCGGAACAGAGACGCGAAAAACTCGCCGCGCTGTACGAGAAATTGGAGAAGACAAAACAATAGAGGTTAGTTATTGTGACTATTTATGAACTCTATTACATTCATACTCTATTAAAATGTCTCTACTCTTCCCCTCTAAAGCCCCCATCTATGGGTACCCGTACTGCGACAAGGTTTCCGCGGGCCAGCACTTTCGTCTTGTTTCCTCAAGAGACTCGTCACTCTCTGAAATCTCAACTTCAAAAAGCGAGCTCCACTTTTTCCCGGTGACGAAGAGACGATCGTTTTCAACATCAAACGCGATCCCGTTCATCACGTTCCCCCGGATAGGGTTCGGGTCACACTGCTGTTTCAGCCCTTGAAGGTTGATCCAACCCACTACCTTTCCAGTCTCCGGGTCTATCCGGACAATGCACTCGGTCTCGATCACGTTCGCCCAGATTTCACCCCCGACGGTTTCAAGCTCGTTCGTAAACCGAATCGCGCGATCGCCGTCGGTTATTTTGACTTGTTTCACCAAAGGCCACTCTTGGTCTGTTCCCGGTTCAATCTTCGCAAAAGTCAACAAGTCGCTGGCATCGGTTATGATCACGTTGTTCGGGTCGTTTGGGTCCGTGGTGAGACCCCAACCGTCATTTAAAGGCGTTTTGAATTCGCCAACTTTTTCCAAAGTAGACGCGTCGTACAAAAAACCTGTGTTTTTCTTCCAAGTGATTTGCGCCAACGTAGCCGTGGACTTAAGTGCCGTCAAACCCTCCGCGAAGTACTCTCGATCTAATTCCGTTTTCTTGACCACCTCTCCCGTTTTTAAATCCACCTGTCGCATCGTGGAAGGCCCTCCAACCGACCCGGTGGATTCTAATAACGTGTCCGGTGATTGAAACACGAGGCCTTGTGTGAATGCGTTTGGATCGTGCGGGTATTTGTTTTTGACTGTGTAGGTGTAGACTTTCGGTGAGGGTGACGGTTCAGATTCATCTGTAGACTCCTCTGTAGGTCCCTCCATACTGTCGTCTTTCTTCATCTCGTCTTCCTGAACTAGTCCTAGTCTCGGTCTTGGCACTTGGTGAAGCTTTTGGCTTTCTATTCCAAATGAGCCGACTTTACCGCCGGTGACACCCTGGTCGCGCGGCGCATCACCGCTGGTCGTAAGCGCGCCGCGCCTCGCGACCACGGCGACGACCATGACAGTCGCGGCGAGCCCTACCATGCCTAACACACGCACGCCCCGGCAGGGGGGTTTGGATTGTCGCCTTGCCGTCATCGGCGTCGTCTCGCGAGGTTCTGCCGAATCAGATGAGTGCTGCATGGAACCGCGGGATCTCAATCCTCGGTCGCTCGAACCACCGCTGCGTTGTGTACCGGACGAACCACGGCGCATGCAAGGTCTCGACAATGCGCGCCGAGTTACCCACAACGACGACACGGAACGTCCGTTGAGCGCGTGTGACAGTGACAGGAAGTTCAACGGAGAACGAAGTGAAGAGAGAAGAGAGCGGATTAATATTCAGGCAGAGTTGCAGCAAGCAAGTTTCGCAAGTTTCGAAGATTCATCCATTAATAAATTTCCGCTACGCCTCTCCCCACTTCATCACTTCTTCCCCTGTGGCACGACGACGTTCAGTATTTTCCCCGGGACGTAGATGATCTTTTTTATGGCGGATTCATCCTCAACGAACTTGGCGATGTTCTCCTGTTCCATCGCCATTTTCATGGCGTCGTCCTGCGAAGCGTCCACCGTGAGTTCAATCTTCCCGCGCATCTTCCCGTTGACCTGCACCGCAAGCGTAACGCTATCCTCCACCAACAGAGACGCGTCCGCTTCAGGCCAGGTTTGGTACGCATTGGTCCCGTCGTTGCCCAACACGGTCCAAAGCTCTTCACTCAAGTGCGGCGCGTACGGCGACAACAAAAGCACAAACGGTTCCAAAACTTTTTTAGGCCGCGTTTCCCACTTGGTCGCCGCGTTCGTAAACTCCATCATCGCCGCGATCGCGGTGTTGAACCTCATGCCTTCGGTCTCCTCGGTGACCTTCTGGATGCATTGGTTGATTGCCTTCAATTGCTCGTCAGTAGGCTCGTCATCACTAATTTTGTCGGCGTCAAACAACCGGTACGCCCTGGCCAAAAAACGACTGCACCCCTCAACCCCTTTGGTCTGCCAAACTTTGGTCTCCCGCAACGGACCCATGAACATCTCGTACAGCCTTAAACTATCCGCCCCGAACTCGTTCACCACGTCGTCGGGGTTGACCACGTTGCCACGTGACTTTGACATCTTATGAGCTCTTGCGTTGACTTTGATTGACGGGTCACTAGTCAACACATACCCGTCGCCCTTTTTCGTCACGTCGTCGGCGGAAATCTTTTCCCCGTCTTGCGACGTGTACTCGATGTTCCCGAGAATCATGCCCTGACTCACCAGTCTGCCAAACGGTTCTTTCGTGCTTACCGCCCCGATGTCGTACAACACCTTGTGCCAGAACCTGGCGTACAGCAAGTGAAGCACCGCGTGCTCCGCGCCTCCGACGTACAGATCCACGGGCATCCAGTATTTCTCGAGCGACCCGTCCACCATCGCGTTTTCATTTTTCGGATCGATGAACCGAAGGTAGTACCAGCACGACCCCGCCCACTGCGGCATGGTGTTGGTTTCCCGTTTGGCTTTGACTTCGGGTCTTGTGGGGTCCACTGTGTTCACCCAGTCCTCGCAGTTTGCGAGCGGTCCTTCCCCGGACCCGGACGGCTTGAAGTTATCCGTCTCAGGAAGCACCAAGGGTAGCTGTTCCAACGGCACCGGTACCGGTGTGTCCGGCTTATCTTCAGGATACACAACTGGGAAAGGCTCGCCCCAGTACCGCTGGCGCGCGAAGAGCCAGTCCCTTAATTTGAAGTTTACTTTCTTGGCGCCGATGTCGTTCTGTTCTAAGTACTCTGTGATTTTTAATCCGGCTTCGACGTTATCCAGGCCGTTCACGTCTAATACATCGCACGACGAGTTGGTCATCGCTCCGCCGCCGCTGTACGCCGCTGCTTTCTTTTTGTTGCTGAGATTCTTCGCCACTGCCTCTGGCATCTCCACGACTTCGACGATCGGCAACCCGAACGTTTCTGCAAACTCCTTGTCCCGGTCGTCGTGCGCGGGCACGGCCATGATCGCCCCGGTGCCGTATGTGCCTAAAACGTAATCCGCGACCCAAACAGGGACGTCTTGGTTCGTCAACGGGTGCTTGGCGTAGGAACCGGAAAACACACCCGTCTTTTCCTTCGCGAGTTCGGTTCTTTCCAAATCGGATTTGCGAGAAGCCTTCAACACGTACTCCTTGACTTCCTCAGACTGCTCATCCGTGGTCAGCGCATCCACCAGCGGGTGCTCCGGCGCCACAACCAGGTACGTCGCGCCGAATAAAGTGTCAGGTCTCGTGGTGTACACCTCAAGCTTTTCCGTATCAGTAGACACGCCAGGCACGTCAAACGCGAGTTGCGCCCCCTCACTCCGTCCGATCCAGTTCCTCTGCATCTCTTTAATCGAGTCAGGCCAGTCAAGGTCATCAAGATCTTCAAGAAGTCGATCCCCGTACTCCGTGATTTTCAGCATCCACTGCTTCATTGGTTTACGCACGACTGGGTGGTTACCCCGTTCGCTGAGCCCATCAATAACTTCCTCATTGGCTAAAACAGTCCCTAACGCCGGGCACCAGTTCACCGGCACCTCGGCTTGGTACGCCAAATCCTTCTCCAGCAACTGCGTGAAAATCCACTGCGTCCACTTGAAGTACGTGGGGTCGCACGTGGCGACTTCTCGGTCCCAGTCATACGAGAACCCTAGGCTCTGTAACTGCTCTCGGAACCGCGCCACGTTCTTAACAGTCGTGTCCTTGGGGTGCGTCCCGGTTTCAATCGCATATTGCTCCGCCGGTAACCCGAACGCGTCCCACCCCATCGGGTGCAACACGTTGTGGCCGGTCATGCGCTTGTACCGCGCGATAATGTCCGTGGCAGTGTAGCCTTCTGGGTGACCTACGTGAAGCCCAGCGCCGCTATGAGTATTTAGAGTGAATAATAAGCACGGTCAGTACGTAGTTTGATGTTTAATCGAAGCAATAGGTTTAGTTAGGGTTGAGGTAGATCGTGCAAAGTTCACAGGGCCTGTGTATCACTCCAACCTACCTGGGGTACGGGAACATGTCTAACGCGTAGAACTTGGGTTTCGTCGTATCAACTTGGTCCGGGGTTTTGAACGTTTTATTCGTGAGCCAGTGCTCCTGCCACTTGGCTTCGATGTCCGCGAACGGGTACCCGCCCGTCTTTTTCTCGCACGCATCGGTGGGAGCATCCGTCAACGCGTCCGCGGCGGCGTTTGTCGTGGTACTGTACCTGATCCTGGTGTCAGAGCCGGTGCCAAAAGCAGCCGCTACACGGGCGGCGCTTGACCGCGCGACGAAAGGGACCCTACTCCACGCCGCGGCGCAGCGGATGAGGGGCGACGCCATGGAGCGGCGGGCCGCTTTTCCGGGAGCGGACACAGAGGTCAAGGGCAGCGCCTGACCTGGACAACGCAGCGCCATGCCAAAGCTACAGGAACGAGCGGAACACGATTGAGCCCCGAAGTGCTCGTCGGTGCAACCGCGCCGTGGGGAGGAACGGGAGAAGGCGACGTGCCTCGCGGAGTGTTGTCAATTGGTCGGCGGACTACGTCATACATTGTTTATCCAAAACTTTTTGTCTTTTTCGGGACCATCGGGCAAATTAACTCATAAACCACGAGTCATGGCATTTTCTAGTCGATCTCGAAAACATCGACACTGCTTCTGCCGACGACGTTTCGGCCAACCTGGCGAATCGGCAACTGTCCCCCAACGCCGTGCATTCTACCCCGCGGCTGGCGTTCGCCTCAGGCGAAGACCTTGCGTCGGCATTCGTATCGCTTACTTCGCGACCATGGCGTTCGCCGCGATGCAGCAGCCCCTGGCGATCACCTGGGTTGGGCGCTCCATCTCCGCGAAGTCATCATCGGGCACGTGCCGAAGCGTCGTGACGCGAAGATCGCGCGTTGATGTCGCGCGCCCCATCTCCGGATCGCGCACTGAACGTGACGTTCAAACTCGCGCGTCTGCAACCCCAACCGAGGAGTACTCCGCCCCCCTGGACGTAGTCGCTTTGGGCAACATGTGCGTCGACATCCTGCACCCCCCCGCGCCAATCCCATCCCCAGCCGAGTTGAAGACTGAAAAGTTTTTAGCGCAGTTGAATGACGGCGAGATAGGGAGCGACGTAACTAAGTGGGAAGTCGGCGGTAATTGTAACTTTTTAATCGCCGCATCGAGGCTGGGCTTGAGAGCGGAGTGCGTGGGGCACGTAGGCAACGATGCTACGGGCGAATTCCTTAAAAGCACACTGGCAGAGGAAGGTGTTCCGCTGCGAAGATTAGCGTCGGAAGACTTAGTGAAGGAAGCGAGTAAGGAAAATACGTTTATGGACAAGACGTTGCTGTGTCACGTGCTGAGCGACGGGGTTGGCGGGCACGCGTTTTGCAGCAGGTACGACCTAGGCCCGTGGCCGTTGTTATCTGCAGTACACGGCGTGGATGACGACGCCGCGAAAAGTTTAGGAAAAGCAAAGGCTGTTTTCATAAACGGCTTTGTGTTCGACGAACTGAAACCGAGCGCGGTGAAAAGCGCGGTCGCGATTGCCAAAGCCAACGGCGCGGACGTTTTCTTCGACCCCGGCCCACGGGCGTTCACTTTCGTCAAAGAAGGAGATGACTCTTCCGAACGCAAAGAAGCGCTGGACATGATTCTCAGTAACTGCGATGTTATTCTGGCTACTCTGGAAGAGGCTGCTGCTTTGGTTGATTCCAGCGACGCGGCGAACACGGGGTACGGTGCGCTCGGAGGAACAGCGGTTGGCGGCGGCTCAGAAGTTGTAGTAGCTAGTGGAGACGAAGGGGATGACGGTTCGGGTAGTAATGTAACCGCAACGATCACTCTAGACCCTGCTACTGTCGCTACTCAATTATTACGCCGACCCGGGTGCACTGCGGACTGGGTTGTGATAAAGTGCGGCCCAGACGGCGCGTCAGTGTTCACGAGGCGCGGGGACCAGGTGTACGTGGGGAGTCCTTCGGTCACCGTCGGCGATACCGTCGGGTGCGGAGACTCCGCAGCAGCCGCTGTCGTATTGGGCTACGCCAAAATTCAAGCCGTAAAAAAGAAGCTGTTCGAAGCTTCGTCTGGGAAAATAGCCTACCTCCCGAACGCCAAACTCGCGGCGATGATGGAGGAGACGCTTACGTTGGCCACGGCGACTGGGGCGGCGACGGCGACGACAAAAGGCGCGGGGCGCAACGTCGCGACGGTTGATTTGGTGGAGTCGCTGTTGGACGAGTGCGTGCGTGAGGAAGAAATCTGCGCGGGGTGGGGGGTCAACGCCGCAGCCGCGGTCAGGGCGAAAGCGCTGCTGAACGACTCGCTGAAGAAAGCAGGGAAAAGGTGAGACGAGCTAGATAGCCACATGTTGAAACTTCAGCATTATTTTTTCGAAACTTCCGAAACTTTTCCGGGACGAACACGTCAGCGCCCGACAACTATCCCCATCGATCGCCTACTACACCACTGGCATTTCTCAAAGCACGATGTCGCACTCCATCGCGGCAGCACCTGTCCTCGCGCCCCGCGCCGTTCGCGGCGTAGGCCTTTCCCGCCGGCGCGGAGGCGCGGCGACGCGTCGCAACGTCCACGCGCGCGCATCGGATGCATCGAATTCGCCCGACGAAGACCAACCCGTGACCCCGACCACCCTGGGTCGCCGCGCCGCGCTCGGTTTGTCCTCGGCAGTGTCCCTTTCAGCCGCTTGCGTACCTGCCGCGCTCGCGGACAATACCATCTCCGTGACGTTCGACCCCATCGCGAACGAGCGGTGGAGCCCGATCCCGGCGACCACATGTATCCCATCGTCGTGGCAATCACGACCAGGCCAACGCGTGAAGGTTGGTAAATTCATGATGTACACCGACACATACGGCCCCAATTACCGGTTCACCACGAGTTTACCGAAGTACGTCGACGGCAACGGCGCAGTCGCGGCGAACGCGATCAACCTTGCGGTGCAGAGTAGAGGGGGACAGGACACGATTTCCGATTTAGGACCGATTGGAAACATCGACGCCGCGAAGGCGTTTGGGTTGGAGGTCGAGGACATCGCGTTATCAGAAGTAGTCACGAGCAATAGACGCACTGATTCAGATAAGCAAGCGTACTACGAGTGGGAACTGTTGTGCCCTACCGGGACACACGTCCTACTCAGCGCGTGCATTTCAGGCGGCGGTCTGTACGTGTTTTCAGTGGAAGCTACCGAAACACAGTGGAGAAAAAACGCGGATGTTTTGAAAAGCGCGCTGAAAAACTTTGCCGTGCCGGTCGTCGCTGAATCGACGCTGGACATCTCGGACCGCATATACAACAACGCAAACGACGGGGGGTTCAAGTGAGCTATGACATGAGAGGAGTGGGAGGTGGTGTGTGATGTAATATTGTCGATGGAGTTTATAAGGCCTTCTTGTTTGCTGCTCGCTTGCGCTTGCGTAATTGATCCAGCGAAGAATGCCGAAACGAAAATCGTCGTCCCGAATCCCGAAACTGCAAGTCGTCCCGAAAACGTCCCTCGTGTCATCAGTGTCCCATGACGAGTTCGGACGACCCCGCGGGTCCTTCGAGCCATGATTCCGGACCCAGGCCCATCCCAGTCGCGCCCCTTTCTTCCGAGGAGATGGAGGCGCACGTGAAAACGGCGTGCGAAGCTGTGCGCAGTGGCGGAAAGTTCGAAGTGCTAGATCTACGGGGCCAC
>MDSY01087239.1_pt1 | contig 13097 bp, 9 predicted proteins | sample 811131 | NCBI WGS metagenome assembly MDSY01 (sample SAMN05326643, study PRJNA326480) | marine metagenome | isolation source: seawater | place: Atlantic Ocean: South West | collected 2010
ATATTAGCTAGAGATGAATTTTTTAAGGATATCGTTGATGAAATAAAAGTAGATGCTTTAATGCTAAAATATCAATTAAAAGATTATGGAAAATTATTTTGGAAAGTTCAACAACTTGATAATGATGGAAATATTATTCAAGATTCAAGTACTTCATCAATAGATTATATTGAATCAAATGATGCTATCGAAAATAATTTAAGAAAGAATTTAGAATATTTTATTAAGCAAAATTTAGATAATGATAGTAAAATCAAAATAGATGAATGGCGATTAACGGATGTAAAGGCAGTGGGAAGAACAAAGGTAACGGAAGATGATATTCGGGACTTACTTGATAATAAAGTAGAGTTAATAAGGGTTAAAGAGTAATGAAAAAAATAATAATGATATACCTGGCACTGATAATGATGACAGGATGTGTATTCGGTCAGGAAGAAAAGGAGCCTATTGCATCCGTTACAATGTCATTTGGGGAAGTGTATATTAAACAATCAAATGAGAAAGATTGGAAAATTACGAAGGTAGGAATGTATGTGTACGAGGGAGCAAAAATGAGGACCAAGGACACAGGTAAGGCAGAGGTAATGTTTTTAAATGGATCAATTGTTTATTTAGGTAATGATACAGAGATGGAGTTTTTGATGGAAGACAATCAAGATAGTGATAAGAATTCATTATTTTTGTTTTTTGGATCTGTTTGGAATAAAGTGACAGAGGGGTCTGATTATGATATTGAAACAGCACACGCTTTAGCAACTGTTAGAGGTACTTATTTTAGTGTTGGAATAGAAAGGGAGATTATGACAAAAGTATGTGTAAAAGAGGGTGAGGTTGGAGTTGAGAATCAGTATGGAAGTGTTGAGGCAAAACAGAATACGTGTGTTGAAGCCACTAAAACGGTAGCTCCCATAATAGAAGATGCAGAAGAAGATGACTTTCCAGAAGAGATAACATTTGAATCTGATGTTGTTATTGAAACAAATGTAGCAAGTCATATATTTAAAGAGGAATGGTATAAAGTAAAGGGCATTATTAGAAATAAAGATGAAAATACATTATATAAAGAGCCTATAGAAATTACGATTACAGGATCTGATAATTTAGTCTTGAAAAAGAATAAGAAAAAAAAGAAAACACGAAAAACTTTATTAATAGAACCAAAAAATGGCAAGTTTGAATTCTATGTTTTAACAAGAGATTCAAATGAAAGTTTTACATTAAGTTCTGGTATGACAACGTCTGAAACTCATTATCTAGTTGCTAATGAGGAAGTAACAAAAAAAGATGTGTTGGTAGAATTTTGGGGTAAAGATGATAGTGTAAGACGTATTAAAGCAACATTTGAAAAAGAATAAATTAGATAACAATGAAACATAATTTTTTTTTTTTCAATAATATTAATAATAGTTTTTATTCAAGCCGCTTACGCGCAGCAAATTGAGCACGATCCTCCTAGAGATTTTATTAATTCAGAAGCTATAACATTAAGATTAAAAATATATGATTTAGCCGATTATGAAGTTAAATGTTTTTATAAATTTAATGATGCCGAAGAGTATTCCGTTGTAGAATTAGATAAAATTGGCAGAAGAATTTTCCGAACAGATATATATCCTGAGCAAAACTCTAATAATATTAAGTATTATTTTTGGGTTTATAAAGATAATCAGTTTTATAAAACACTACCAGAAAATAACCCTGTTGGAATTCCGTATTCAATATTAAATACACAGGAAGATTTAGCTTATTTTAATTTATTGTCACCCGTTATAACTGCAGAAAAACTAGATTATAGAAAAGAGATGATGTTTGTATTAAAAAATAATTTTCCTAATGCAGTTACATTTGATTCAGCGATATTAAATGAGGATGAGCCCGTTAAGGTTATTAGTCAAAAAAGAGTTTTGTTGAATATGAAATCGACATTTCCTATTAGACAAGGAAAAAATAAATTAGAGATCAAGGCTGTATTGGCAGATGGGACTATGATTAGTCAATATTTTGAATTTAAAACAAAGAAATTAAAGAAAAAGCGATTAGTAAAAAAGAATAATGAGTTAAAATTAATAAATAATTTTTATAAAACAAACAAAACTGAATTTACGCAAAATGAATATGAGATGATCTATTCTGTAAGGCAAGATATCGAGACAAATGCCTTGTTTTTTGAAACTTATGGACTTTATGATGATCGTGGATCCAAGTATACGCAACCCTATTCAAGGTTGCGATTAAATATCATGGATAAAAAGTTTAGATGGAAGGTAAAGGGTGGTGATATTCAAGAGAATTTTTCACCATTAACCGTAAATGGTAGGCGTGTAAGAGGGCTGTATGCAGACCTTGATTTATTAAAATTTTTCAAGAAGAAATCATCAATGTCAGTACGTTATATTATGGGGCAATCAAATAAAGCTATTGAAATTAGTTCTGGTAATGTCACAATGCCAACGTATGCACAAGATGTGAAGGGATATCAGTTAAAATTATCAGGTATGAAATTTAAAAGTTCATTACAATATTTTAGAGTATATGATGATACAGGTTCATTAAGTTCTGAATCAAAAGAAGTGACAAATCCAGTTGAAAATCATATAGTGGGTACCTTTTTTCAGTTACGGCCAACACCCTTATCGTTTATTGAATATGAATTTGTGGGATCTGCTTATTATGCTGATAGTGAAGCAAGTGCCATTGATATTAGTGAATTAGATTATTCAGATTTTGTTAAAAATTTAATTAATAAATATTTACCAATCAAATCAAGCTTATTAGGTGGATATAGTCATCGGTTTACAACGCAATTACCGATATTAAGTCGTTATAATATCGTCAAGGTTGGTTATGATAGGGTTCATCCGAATTATTATAATGAGCTAAATACATTTTTTGAGGCAGATAAGGAAGCGTGGTCTGTATCATTAACTCAAAAATTGTTTAATAGAACATTGATTATGAATACATTTTTTGAAAATGAAAAAGATAATATATTAGGAACAAGCAGTGATACATCAAATAGTAATGCGTATAGATTTAACACTATGTATAGAACAAAAAATATAGGTAGTATCAATGCCACTGGAATGCTAACACGAAAGACCGAGGTTGTAACAACTAGTAATGAGGATTTAGATAATCAATTAAATTATATTATGATTGGAATATCAGGAATTCCCTTTAAAGCAAATATAGGTAAAGTAAGAGCCAATATTAGTTATTCTATTAGCGATTATTTTGATTATATTGAGAGCGATAATAATTCTAAGAGTAATACAATAAGTATAAACCTAAATTCATCTTATAATGATTATAAAGCATCCTTGGGGTTATCGCAGTCTAAAACAAGTAGTGATTTATCAGGGATATCACGATATTTAACGGTTTTTTCAAGAGTATCTAAAATATTATCTGAGCAATTAAAATTTTCAACAAAATTAAAATTTTCAATTGGAAAAAATGATAGTGACAGTAATAAAATAAACTCACGAAAAATTTCCAATAATTGGACAGTTACCTATACTAGAAAGACGCTGAAGTATTTTAAGAAAAGTGATATAAGGTTAGGAGTCGAGTTTATTTATATGAAAGATGATGCAAATCCCGACGAGCAAACATCTAATTTTATTGAAGGATATACAACATTTTCAATGACAAATAGATTTTAGCAAAAATTATAGCTCTAAATTGACATTAACAACTTCATAAATTGTATTAACCTTCTCTTTACCTTTTACAGGGACTTTGCCCAATGATTTAACCTCGCAAATATCTGAAACAAGTTGATAAGTAGATTCTGAAATAATAAAACGACAAATATGATTATCATCAGAAAAATTACGAGTAATAGATTCTAGGCGAGCTGCATAATTCACTTCATCTCCAATGACAGTGAAGTCTTTATGTTTGCTAGAACCAATATTACCAACAATAACATTGCCAGTATTAATACCAATACCAATATCAAAAATTGGCTTTCCTTCATCTTTCCATTTCTGTTGTAATTGTTGTAAAATTATTAGTTGTTCCCAGCCGCATTGTACAGCTAATTTAGCATGGTTGGGTTGATCTAAAGGTGCTCCCCAAATAGCCATGATTTCATCACCAACATATTTATCAAGAGTTCCTTTCCATTTAAAAATACACACAGTCATGGCATCTAAATAATCGTTAAGTTGTGAAACAATAAATTCTGGAGGATATTGCTCAGATAAGGAGGTGAACGATCTAATATCTGAAAAGAAGATCGAGATACTCTTTTTTTCACCACCTAATGTTAATGCCTTTGGTGATTGAATAAGCTTGTTAACTACTTCGGGGGATACATATTGTGAAAAAATGTTACGAATATATGTTTTTTCTTTTTCTTCAAAGATTAATTTGAAAATAATAGAAAAAATAAATGAAAATAAAGTGCCTACAACAAAAATAGCCCAAGGGATAATGAGATAGGTATAATTAAATAAAGTAATAGCGAATATAGAATAAAATAAAAGAATGCCTGTTGTAAGTAAAACGCCAATAAAGCCATTGGTTCTCATAACAATAATAACAACCAAGAATAACATTAAGAATAATGAGATATAGCTAATATAAGTAGGAACATTAATAATATAGTTTGATTTTAATAAATTAAGAATATTGTACGCATGTAAATCAACACCAGGAAGAAGCCCCAGGGGTGTAAAATAAAGATCGTTTAAACTAGGATCAGAGGCTCCAATCAGAACAATTTTATCTTTAAAAATATCAGGATTAGGAGGGCGATCTTCAAGTATTAAAAAGAAAGGGATATGTTGAAATCCTTTTGATAAACAAAAATTAATATAGTAAGTGCCATTGTTGTCTGTATGAGGAGGGTAAGAAAGTTTTGGATAGCTGTTAGTAAAAAAAGAGATGATTAATGAATCAAATGAAATTGGTGGAGGGTTTTGATTAGAAGAAAGCTGCGTGTATGATTTGCGAATAATACCATCAGAATCAAAAGGGAAATTAACAAAACCATAAGAGCTATGTTGAGCAAATATATCAATTGGATTTGACCATAGTTCAAGTTCATATCGTTTGTTTTTTTCGACATATTTACGACTAGCTAGAATAATGTTGTCATGCATGCTAAGTGTTTCTGATAGTAATTTATCTTCTTTATCGCTTAAGCTGTTGGTATCAAATAGAACATCGATACCAATAACCTTAGCTCCATATTTATTAAGATTTTCAATGGCAGTGCCCCAATAACTGCGAGGCCATGGCCACAAGGATAGCTTGTTAATTGAGGACGCATCAATATCAACAATAATGATATCTTGAGATTGGATAGTAGACTGGCATAATGTAATGCGAAAATCGATAAGGATATTTTCATATTTAGAAATAAAGTCAGTAAAAGATTTAAATTGAAAAATACCAACAAAAATTAAAGCAACTGTAATAAAAAAAATGATAGTGTGTTTATCAAGTAAATAAAAATTTTTATTGGTTTTGAACATGTTTTATGACTATAATAAAATATCATGACTCAAAAACAAATAAAAATTTTTATTTTAACAGCATTAATAAGCTGTATGATGACTAATGTTATTTTTGCAAAAAAAACTATCATTAAGTTATGGGATTTTGATATCAGTGATATTTATTCAGAGTCTAAAATTTCAGGTAATTTTTCTCCTGTACTAAATGGAGACCTTTTGGTATTTGGTGATACAAAAGGAGAAGTAAAAGCTTTAAATGTGAAAACAAAGCAAGTCGAAACAATTATTAAACTTCCTATTTCCGTGGATAAATCATTAGAATTTAAAAGTGAAATTTTAAAAAATTATGTTGTTTTTTCAGGAACTCATTTATCAAATGGAAAACATTATTATTGTTCTATTGATATAAAAAACAAAAGAATCAAAGGGGTAATTGCCCATAAAGATGTTATTTTATCATTTGGCGAGTTTGCTTTATTTGAAAAAAATAATAGTTTTATAATTTTTAATCCCAAAGAAGGAAGAGGGGTATATCGACAAAAAACAACATTTAGTATTTTAAAATCAATTTACACACAAGATTATAATCGATATGTATTTCAATCGAAAAAAAATGAAGTAATTGATATTGAAATACCAAATTTTGGAGCAAGCCTGATTATGTCAAAACGATCGAAACAAAATGATATTTTGACATTTAATACTATTTTGACAATCGATAAAGATGTTATTGCGGATAATATTGATTCAAAAACATTATATTTTCATAGAACAAATGGTTTGATTGGTCTGCTTGATGTGGATAAGCGAAAAATAATATGGGAAAAAAAATATTTTAGTAAAGATACAAAAATTCAAGGCCCTTATATTAAAGGGAAGAATTTATTTTATTTAGTTTCATATTCAAATAGACTTAAAGAAGAAAGTAAAGGAAACTTAGGAAAAATCATTGCATTAAAAAAGAATTCTGGTTTGTCATCATGGATATCAGAAGATTTGCCCTTTAATAATTTTGGTATAATTCATTTTGATAAGTATATAATATCATCTGATGTAGAAGGAAATATGTTGTTTTTAGATATTGATAATGGTGCTATTAAAGAAAGAATTGAGGTTGGACAAGGGATTTCAAAGCCTATTATTAATGGTAAGCATATTATTGTGATGACAAATGATAAAATTATTATGTTAGAAAACAAACGCATGAAATTTCGATTAAAATTAATTGGTAAAAAAGTAAAAGGATATTTTACTTAGAATTTTTTAAAGAGCTAATACCATACCCGATTACAATAAACATTAAAGTTCCAAATACCAAAGAAAAAAGATCAGTATAATAAAAATTAAACGTTAATAAAAATCCAAAGATACCATAAAAGAACATAATAGGATGTTTATAGATATAGTAAAGAAAAGGAAGAAAATGAATCAAATAATCAATAAAATCAGCTTTAAATATAAGTTTGTTTTTAGTTTCTATTTTACTTGTTTTCATAAGAGGCTTTATAAGCAAATCTTGAAATAAAAATTCAAAGCCTAAAATAATTGTAAAAAAGATACTAGCTATGCTGATAAATGAAAAGAAATCATTGTTAATAAAGTAGAAGCCAATAATCCCACCAAAGCTCATTGCAAGTATACTGGTAATAAAAATTTGAGGCGTTAAAAAGAAAGAAAAGGATACATTTAGATCATCAATAGCTTTTAATTTTCGTTTATAAATCTTTTTAACACTGATGTTATGATTTCTAAATAGGAGTTCTAATCCAACTAACATAATAATAAAAAGAAGTGTGATAGAAAGTTTTTCAGATATATTAAATGTACCTAATAATGATATTGGCCAGAGTAGTAAGGGCGTTCCATAAAGAAGAATTAATTTATCAGATAAATTAAATAAATTTTGCTGCTTTTTTTGTGTCATACTAATTTCAATACCCTTTACTAACAAAAAGTAAACACATTATTTAGCAATATAGAATATTTTATGTTAAAATTTCGAGCTTAAGTAATAAAAGTAGGCGGTTATGGATCAAAAATTAATTAGAAACATTGCAATTATTGCCCATGTTGATCATGGAAAAACAACATTGGTAGATCAGTTATTTAAATCATCTGGCATGTATCGAGATAATCAAGATATAAAAGAACGATTAATGGATTCTATGGATTTAGAGCGAGAGCGAGGTATTACGATTCAATCAAAAAATGGAGCATGTCACTATAATGATTATTTAATTAATATCATTGATACTCCTGGACATGCTGATTTTGGCGGAGAGGTAGAGCGAGTTTTAAAAATGGCAGATGGGGTACTCTTTTTAGTAGATGCTCAAGAAGGGCCTATGCCACAATCTCATTTTGTCTTAAAAAAAGCAATTGCACTTAATTTGCCGATTATTGTTGTTGTAAATAAGGTTGATAAGCAATATGCGCGTTGTGATTGGGTTATTGATCAGGTATTTGATCTTATGGTTCATTTAAATGCAACAGATGAGATGTTGGATTTTCCAATTATATATGCATCAGCAAAAAATGGGTTATCAGGCTTATCCATAGATAGTATGGAATCATCTATGGAATGTATATTTAACTCTGTTGTTGAGAAGATCCCTGCACCATCATGTGATGAATCGTTGTCATTTAAATTATTAGTAAGCACAATAGCATACTCTCCGTTTATGGGACGATTAGCGATTGGTAAGGTAGCTCAGGGTGCCCTATCAATAAACCAAGAGGTAGTAATTAGTTCAGAAGATACGGTATCAGAAAAAATAAGAGTAACAAAAATATATGGATTTAAATCAGATAATTATGAAGAGCTCAATAAGGCTGAAGCAGGAAATATTGTTGCAATTGCTGGATTAGAATCAATTAGAATTAATGAAACAATAGCAAATCCTGAAGATACAACTCCACTGAAAGGTATTAAGATAGATCCTCCTACAATTTCCATGCAATTTATGGCTAATAATTCTCCCTTTTGTGGCTTAGAGGGGGAGTTTGTAACATCAAATCAACTGAAAGAACGATTATATAAAGAAACATTAACAGATGTTGCACTTCATGTAAAAAGTTTAGTAGAAGAATCAGGTTTTTCTGTTTCAGGAAGAGGTGAGTTACATCTATCAATTTTAATTGAAAAAATGAGGCGAGAAGGGTATGAATTTCAGGTAGCAAGACCAAAAGTGATTTTAAAAGAAATTGAAGGAACTTTATCAGAACCGTTTGAAGAAGTAACCATACAAGTTACAGAAGAAACCATGGGGTCAATTATTGAAAGTATGGGGAACCGAAAAGGTCATATGCAACATATGGATCAACATGATGGAATGGTAACCTTGAAGTTTGAAATTCCAACAAGAGGGTTATTAGGATATCAGTCTGAATTTATGACGCAAACAAAAGGGTTAGGATTATTATTTAGTAAATTTTTAGAGTATCGTAAGCATGTTGGGGATATTAAAATTCGAAAATGTGGTGTTTTAATTTCAAAAGAAACATGTAAAAGTATTGCTTATGCATTAGATAATTTGCAAGAAAGAGGAAAGTTGTTTTTAGGGCCAGGAATTGATGTTTATGAAGGCCAAATTATTGGTGAAAATAGTCGTGAAGAAGATATGGTCGTTAATCCTGCTAAAGCTAAAAAATTAACGAATATGAGAGCCTCAGGATCTGATGATAGTGTAATGTTAACACCACCTGTAAAGATGAGTTTAGAACAATATTTAAGTTTTATTGATGATACAGAGCTGGTAGAATGTACTCCTAAAGCAATTCGAATACGAAAAATTATTTTATCTGAAAGTGATCGGAAACGAATTAATTAAGACCTAACGCCTATTAGATCCAGTCTTGTGGTGATTTAATAACTGATAATAGATCTTTATGATGATGAGTTAATAAATTTTCATGATATGTCCAGATAACATGCTTAGGTAAGGACATAAAGATACTTTCAATACGACCGTTAGTTTGAAGGCCAAATTTTGTGCCACGATCATGTAGTAAGTTAAATTCAACATAACGTCCACGGCGATATTGTTGCCATTGAGTATCATCATCGGTAAAGGAAGTGCTTTTATGGGAGGTAATAAATGGTAAATATGAATCCAAAAAAACATTACCACAAGATTTTACTAAGTCTAGATAATGATTTGGGCTCTTAGTATATAAATAATCAAAAAATATCCCCCCAACACCACGATGTTCATGTCGATGTGGAAGATAAAAATAAGAATCACAAGCATTTTTAAATCGAGGATAGTAAGTGATATCAAGAGAATCACAAGCTGATTTTAAGCAAGAATGAAAGTTAGAAATTAAATTATTATCAAGAAAGTAAGGAGTTAAGTCACAGCCCCCTCCAAACCACCAAATAGTTTTCTGGTTAGTTTGAATTTCAAAGTAACGATAATTCATATGAATAGTTGGGATAAAAGGATTAATAGGGTGGCAGATTACACTAATACCCGTAGCAAAATAAGTGGCATCATCTAAATTGCTAAGATTTTGATTAAGTTGAGATAGTAATGTTAAAAACATCGATTGTTCATTGCTTGAATTAAAAGAACCAGAAATAGCCGATATATTAATACCGGCTTTTTCAAATAGATTACCATCCTCAAAAACACAAGAAATGCCACCTCCCGATTGATTCGGGCGACTCCATGTGTCTTGGTGAAAATTTTGCTTATTTTCAAAAGTTAAAAAAGAATCACAGATAGTATGTTGTAAGTTACTAATAAAATCCAACATAGAGTTACCTGTGTCGCTCGATGGTGTTGCTAATATCATAAATTACATTATAAAAAGAATTTAAATAACAGGCTAGTTAAAGTGTTAAAACATAAAGAAATGGTAGTAAGAGTAGCGCTGAGGATGATGATCCTATTAAACTTGTTGATTTTGAATTATTAAGTTTAAAGTTATAAGTAAATGAAAAATAGGATGTATGATCAGCTAGTGTATAGTCACTTCGTTCATAAGCATAATGAAAAACAATAGAAGATAATTTAAGATCTAGACCAAAAGATGCTTTGTCATGTTTTTGGTAAGCATAATCTAATAATTGTCTATAACCTGCATTAAATTTTAAAAAGGGTATAAACCTTGGATTATAGTTTATTCCAAAAGAGGGTAGAAAGTTGTTATCATAAAGTTTTATTTGCGGATATAAAATAAAATCTGCAATTGAAATTCGTAAGGATGAACTAATAGAAAGGGGTATTTTTTCGGTTGCAGTGTAATCTGAGTCAGAAGAGCTTTGATAATTTATAGAGCCCTGATTAACATTTTGTAAAAAAGTTGACAGAGTAAAATATCTAAAGATTTTTAAGATACCAATATCAAAGCCATAACCAGATGCGGTAATATCATGAAATGAAATTTTATATTTAGTATAATTGATACCAAGATGAAAACGTCTTGAAATTTTAGTTTGATATGCTATTTTCGCAACTTGGTTTTTATAAGAATACATATCTTGAACAATAAACTCAGCCGTATCAGGATCAATTGCCGTAAAAGGAATATCTCCAACGCTAGCAGAATAATAGCCAACACCTATATTGCCATACTTGGTTCTTTTGCATAAAGACATGTTTAGATAGTTAATCTCATTCATAACCGTTGCTTGAAATAAGGATACTGAATAATTACGAACTTTATATAAACCAGCAGGGTTAGAAAAAATGGCATCAGCTGATCTACTAGCACCTTGAATATTACCAAGAGAGATAGCTTGTGCTGATGCTCCAAGATCTGAAATTGATGAAAAATTATTGGCGTAGATGACATGAGTTAGAATCAAAATCATAACAACAATAGTATTAATCAAAGACATATACCCCCCTCTTTATGGTTTAATAGAAAATTTACCTTTACCAAGAATTTTTTCTTCAATACCGTCACTAAGAATTAAAAATAAGTAAACACCAGAAGACAAATTAGGAATCGATTTCCCAAATGTAGATTCTGAAAAATCAAATTTATTATATGTATTTCCTATAATATTATCTTGAAAGTAAGCTTGAAAAACTTGTAGGCCTCTCATATCAAATATTTGAATTTCAATCGATTGAGAATCAACATCTTTGGTTGTTTTAAAACCAATTTGAGGAGTATCAGTTTTTAAACTAAATGGATTAGGATAAAACAAAGCGTCTGAGCTTAATGCAAGTGCTACATTGGATGGTTGTTCATATAGGTTATTTATCTGTGAAAGTGGTGAAAATGGATCTAATTGTGGATTACCCCAAGATAAATACATAATAGATATCGGGTCAGATAATTTAATATTGGTATTAAAATAAGAATGATAGTTAATCGTTGGATCAATAATAGAATCGGTATCGGTTGCACTTGCTGGTGGTGGATCAATGGTTAGTTTGTTAATATCCGCATAGGTATAAGTAATGAAAAAAATACCGATAAAGCAGATACAAGATAAATAGATAAAATTATGATTAAGGAATTTAATCATCCCTTGCCTCCCCCTGATAAAAATCATATTTATTTCATTAGCAATCAATAATTATTAAGCTTTCATTATTTATACCCAAAAAAACAATAATTTAAACATTTTTTATAGATAATTTAAGCAAGGAAGTGGGCTACAGTTGAACAAATCGATTGATAGAAAGTGTTTCATCAGTTACATGAGGAAATGTTGAACTCCATAATTTAGCCAATGCAGGAGCTGTAATAAAGCCTTTAGAGCTAAAACCACTAAATATACCAATACGATTATTGTTATACAAAAATCCCATACTTGGCTTGTAATCTGAAAATGTACTACGATGACCTGCATCAATACGTAAAATTTGATTAGTGTTATAGCCAAACAAAGAAAGCGACTGAAGTAAATCTTGATAAGCAGATTGTGTTGGGGCTAGGGTTGGATCAATAGCATAGGTTGAACCAAATTTATATAAATTTTTATCAATTGGAATAAGCCATTTATCATATTGAAGAATTCGTGATTCATGATGATCAAGGCTAATAGAGATAATTTCTCCTTTGGAATTAATAATAGGAAACTCGTTAAAAATAGACCATTCTAATATGTTAGAACCAATACAAAAAATAACGTAGTCAGCTTGAAAATTATTGATTTGAACAAAGTTTTTAGACGTCTTAAGAGCCGTTTCGGTAATACAATCATCATGCAGAATATGTTTGTCATAAAAATATTTGGAAAATAAATAAAGTAATAACGATGTATTAACAGAATAAGTATCATAAATATCAATACCGGTATGCAGGGTATCTCTAACAACAATAGGCGTTAATGTTTGGCCTAATAGATCTTGATAATGTTGTAACTGTCGTTTTTTTTGCCAGATTTTAATTTGAGATTTATCAAGAATACGACACGTCGTATGTTTTGTAATAATAGAAGAATTAAAACGCTTATTAAGGGATTGATAAAATAAAACAGCCTCATCAAAATGATCTTGAACAAGTTTAGGTAACGCTAAATATTGACCTGAAACTCGTTGCATTAAGCCTCCTGCTATTTTTGAAGCATTAGGTTTTGTTGGAGATGCTATAATCTGGACATCAATACCTTGTTGTAATAAAAAATAAGCTAAGCAAGAACCCGCAATTCCTTGACCAATAATA
>MDSY01131653.1_pt1 | contig 13094 bp, 19 predicted proteins | sample 811131 | NCBI WGS metagenome assembly MDSY01 (sample SAMN05326643, study PRJNA326480) | marine metagenome | isolation source: seawater | place: Atlantic Ocean: South West | collected 2010
AGTATATATCAAATGCGGCTGGCCGGAATTGAACCGGCAAGGCAGCTATGCCGCTGGATTTTAAGTCCAGTGTGTTTACCAATTTCACCACAGCCGCATTTAATTTATGCTGATTTTAAAAACTCTAGCACCTTATCGGGAGTGCTTTCTACGTAGGGATCGTCGTCAAGTCCGAGATTGTTCAACCCTTCTTCAACGAACATCTTTTCGACTTTTTTATTATTAACTACCATTGCGTACCGCCAGCTTCGCATGCCAAAACCTTGAAATGGCTTATCTACTAGCATATTCATACCACGTGTAAATACACCATCGCCATCTGGAATCATTTCTACTTTTTCAATTCCAAGATCTTTTGCCCAGGCATTCATAACAAAGCTATCATTAACGCTCATGCAATACACTGCATTGATACCAAGTGATACCATTTCATCGTATGCGGCTTCATAAGCAGGTAATTGTTTACTACTACAAACTGGTGTGAACGCTCCAGGTAGAGAAACTACCACTACTCTTTTATCTTTGAAATAATCATCTGTAGTAGCGTCATGCCAGTCTGGACCCATCCTTACTCTAAAATTTTTCTGTGGTACAATCATTTAATCTCCTGTGTGTTAAAGTGTCTCTAGGTGTGCTTTTAATTCGGGCAAACCACCTATAAATTCACCCTTTACAAAAAATTGCGGCACATCTTGCGATTTCGTGCCTGCCATTAGTGCTCCAAAAAGATGTTTATCGCAGGTTACAGTAGCGAATTTGATGCCTCGCTCTCGCATTAGTTCAGCACCTTCTTCACATTTTTCGCAATCTGGATAGGCCACATGGCGGAACACCACTGAACCTTTAATTTCTAATTCCATGTTTTCCTATTTGGGGGGTTGTTTGTAGAACCTTAGCAATCCTTTGCTGATCCCTACATGTCTACGACTTGCTTGACGGGTGTAGGTCCTACTGAGTATTTACATTCTAAAAACTAAAATATATTATAAATGATAAATTATCAATCGTCAACCTTTTTTATTCCCAACCAAATGTACCGGGCGGTTTATGCGTTATATCATAAAAAATACTGTCAATTTGGTTGAAATTGTAAAGTTGGTTGACAATCTCATCTATAATTGGCCAATCAATCTTGGCAAATTTCGCTGTCATTACATCTCTTGAACATACTGGACGAATGACAACACTATCTTTATCACCATTAATACTCACAGGCAATAAAATTGTTAGATGTTGAAAAATTTTGTTCATCCACTTGTGTTTTTCTAAGATCTCCGTTATAACGTTATCTGCTTCGCGTAAAAGATCTAATCTATCTTTTGTGCAGTATGCGGTCCTTGATTGCCATGTAGGAAAAGAATGTTGATTTGGAGGTGGCAAATATGTAACTACCCGGTTTGCATCTGCCAATTGATTTGTGATTTCTATTGATTTCGATTCTAGACTGTGCCAATCTTTTTCTAATTCAATAACTACTGGTTGAGTATAGGTGCGCATGTCTCCTTGTACGCCTACAGAATCAACTGGCAATCTTGTTTTATATTTCTTTTTTATGCTGCTATCAGTGCACAAAACATTAATAGACAATCCTGGACCAGGAAAAGGATGACGATACACAATGTCTTTTGGTAAACCTAATTTATCACCAAGTATTCTGGCTTCGTCTTTGTATAAATCTTTGAGTGGTTCTACAACTAAACCTTTACGGATAAATTCTTGTACGCCAGCTACTCTGTTGTGGTGAGATTTTATAATTTTACTGTTTCGCGTGCCACCAGACTCAATGATATCTGGATATAATGTACCTTGACCTAACATCCATTCTTCAGGATCCAAGTCAAGTTCATTTATAAATTTTTCTCTTACTTTTAAAAAAGTTTCACCAACCGATTTACGTTTTTGTTCTGGGTCAGTCAAGCCTTGAATAGCAGATAGAAATTCAATGCTATAATCTCTATATTTTATATTAGTGTAACCTAGGCTGTCATATCTAGCACGTATTTTTTTGCCTTCGTCTTTGCGCATAAATCCATTATCAACAAAAAGACCAAGCACTCGATCTTGTCCTATGCTTGCATTTAATAATTCGAAAGCCACTGTGCTATCTATACCGCCACTTACAAAAAGTAATACTCTCCTGTCACCTACTTTATTTTTAATTGTATCAATAGTTTGCAGAGAAAAATTATCCATGCTCCAATTACGTCTTGCTTTACAGATCTTAGCAAAATTAAGCAAAATATGATAACCATCTTGTGTATCTGAAACTTCAGGATGAAATTGTAGTGTAAAAATAGGTTTCGTGTTGTGCTGTAAAGCAGCCACTACACCATTATTGGTTTGGCCAATAATATTAAAGTCTGATGGAATATTTGTCACTGTGTCAAAATGACTCATCCATATTTGACTGTTTTGCCGAACACCCTCCCAAATAAGACTATCTTTTACTTGAGATAAATTAGATTTGCCAAATTCAGTGTTGGCCTTTTTTTCCACCGCTCCTCCGTAATGAGCAGAGATCAATTGATGGCCAAGACATATACCTAAGATAGGTAGTTCAAATGAAAATATTTTATCTGTAAGTCCTGTGAGATCAGTCCCAGGCCCGCCGCTTACTATCAGGCCTTTTGGATTTTTGAGAACTGATGCAGTAAAATCATGATCAATTATTTCAGATCTATAACCTAATAGTCGTAGTCTTTTGCTGATTAAATGTGTATACTGACTACCAAGATCAATAATGTAAATGCACATACCATATTTAGTTGAGGAGGCCCCTTAGACACTGCCTAAGGGGTTAAGGGTGGTTTTTGGCGGCCTAGAACAATCAGCCTTTAACCGGAAGGAAAAATTGGACCAAAAACCGGGGTCTAAGCAAATTCATCTACCCATTCAATTTCATCTATATCCCAAATGTTGCTGAATGGCACAATGAATTGCAATTTACTTGGTTCATCAATTAATTTAACTAGACCATTTTCAGTGTCTCGTTGAACTATAATACCAAGTGATTCATAAGTTGTTTTTTGTATGTCTGTGTTACCTGAAAGGTTAGGTAGGGGGTTTCCATTACTATCACAATCAGTAGTAATAGAAAATTTACAAGCGTAGCTTTTACCTTGAATTACTTTCGTAATGTCTATCATTTTCTAATTGTTTTTGAATTTTTTCTAATAAATTTAGTGTCATTTGATTAGCCTCGGCTAGCATCTGTGCACGAGCAGGATATGGCATTATGTAGTTGTAAGTGATTAAACAACCTAGAACAAAACCAATTGCTATTTTAAACATTTTTATTTCTGTAAGTTATTTATCTTTTAGTAATTAATTTTCGTTCCATCGAATGATTTCAGTATTGCCATCCTGGTCAATCCTTGTTTTTATAAAATGTTGTTCGATCAAAGCTTCAATCGTGGAATCAACAACGCCAGAACGATATTTATGTGTGAGCCACAAACCAACTATTGTACCTAATATATAGGCTAAAACTATTTCAAGCATATTTTATTTATTTAATTGGTAAGTGTTTGGGTAAAATTCATAATCCTCACCACATTCAATGCACGGATCTCCTGAAACATATCTTTGTTTTGGATGCTCAATACCTGTGCTCATTAACCAAAAGCTGGCAGACCAAACTAATATTATTTGCAAAATCATAAAGTCTCCGTGGCAGAAATGAATTTATTATATTCGAAATGACTCATGTTACTATACATTTCGTCAGTAAGATTACTCAACTTACGGCAGATAGTCTTTGCTACGCACTCACTAGCAACTTTTTTAACAAACAAACCATGTTCTTGCTCGTATATGGTAAAAAGCCCGTCATCACATAAAAAATAATCATACAACATCGCACTCCTTTAATAAAAACTTATTATACACAACCTGTTTGATTTTGTCAATCAAAATCTTTCTAAATTTTTTTTTTGACTTATTGAATAAATATTTTAAATGGAGAAGTAATTGTTTTTACATGAAATAGACGATACATTTTTAGATGAATGGAAGGCATCAGCAAAATTGTGCAAGAGTAACACTCCTACAAGCAGGCTAGGAGCTAGTGCTGCAGCAAGCTGTAAAAGCCAAGGATACAGGGCACGGTCTGGACAAAAAAGCCATAAAGTTGGCAAATCTAGAATCACAGTAGATGGCAGAAAGATCAAAGGAGCTGCATACGGCGGACCGTTACCAGATTATAGTTGATGTCTAATCTACAAAATAAAATATTAATTTCGCATCCGAACTGTCCGAAAGAATCAATGTTCTTTAACACAGTCATCTATCTTTACCAAGATAAACCTAATCAGGGATCGTTAGGTTTTATTTTAAATAAACCAAGTAAGTATACGATTGAAGATATTTGCCGAGATAAAAATTTAGATTTTAGATCACCTATTTGTCCTCCTATATTCCATGGCGGTCCGGTCAATCAACAATCATTATTATTGTTACATTCTAATGAATGGACAAGCCAAAATACAGTGCAAGTGAGTGAAACGCTTTGTATCACTAGTGATAACTTTATGTTACAAAAATTAAGCGACAATGATCAACCTGCCTATTGGAAAATGGTAGGTGGTTTGTGCGGATGGGCTCCTGGACAATTAAAGGCCGAGTTATCGGGGCAACCACCTTTCAACATCACACAAAGTTGGCTAGTTGCCAATGCAAACGATGAAATTATGTTCAATGACACTGGCAAAACTGCATGGAAAAATGCCTTTAATATATGTAGCTCACAGTTATTTGATCGTTTTTTCTAATCAATAAATACACTAACAATTCAAGGATGCACATGAAAAAGCTACTTACAATGTGGCTTTTCGTCTGGTTTTTATTTACTATATCAACACAAGCCGAAGAGCTAGTACAAATACAACTTAAAAGATTACCTCAACTAATGGATTGTGGCACGGTTTCCGAAATAGGTCAAAGAATAGCAGCGCAGGGTCAAATACCATTTTTACAAGCTGATGGTTCAATGCAGGTTCCAAATAAAGGAGCTGATCCAAACATAATATTTGGCGAAATTATGATATTCATGAATCAACAAAACTCATCTTATAGCATGGTTTTTAAATTACCCACGAACATCCAAGCCAAAGGTGGGCCAGCTTTGTGTATATTTGGAGTAGGCCATAAATTGCGTCCTGCAATGACACAACCACAAGTAGAAACCGTGTTTTAAATTTTTATTTAATCCAAGCGATTTTTTCACCAGCGGTTTTGCGACGATCATATTCTTTTTGGCTGCCTGGATACCTCCAACCCCATATTACAACCAATAGCATGAATCCAGCGGTCCAGTAAATAGCTTGTAAATTACCTGTGGTAAACCACATTATAACCAAACTGCTACACATCGTTAGGATCATAAAATATTTAAATTTTGTCGGAAAAATTCTTTTCTCTTGCCATCCTATTAGGAAAGGTCCAAAAAGTTTATGGTTATATAACCAACGATGCATTCTTTCGCTGCTTTTACTAAAACAAAATGCTGCAATTACTGCTGGAGTGCTCCAAGGTAATCCTGGTAGGTACACACCAATGAAAGCAATAGCAAGAAACAACATACCGGCTGAAAACCAAAGTGTCTTACGAATATTCATTAAATACCTTTATTAAAGCTGTTTTAAGTTGATCTATCATGGCATCAGTATGCAGTGGTGTAGGAGTAAATCTTAATCTTTCTGTTCCCTTTTCCACTGTAGGATAATTGATAGGTTGGACGTATATATTATGTTCATTTAGTAATGTATCGCTTATTTTTTTACACTTAATTGGATCTTTTACTAATATAGGAATTATGTGCGTACAGGCAGCAGGATGTAGTTCAAAACCTGCATCAATTAATATTTCTTCACATTTTTTTGCTTGTGTATGATGTTGATTGCGTAAATCTTCATGATCCATTACATATTTTATGCTGGCCAATGCACCAGCACAAATAACAGGACTTGCACTTGTTGTGAAAATAAAACCACTTGCTAAACTTCTTACACAATCTATGACAACAGCATCACCAGCAATATATCCACCGTGCATACCAAAAGCTTTGCCTAATGTACCATTTATAATATCAATTTTTTTATCTAATCCGAATTGCTGTATCTTTCCACCACCAGTGTCTCCGTATAACCCAACAGCATGGACTTCGTCTATATATGTTAATGCATTATATTTTTCAGCGAGGTCGCAAATGTCTGCCATTAATGATACATCTCCATCCATGCTATACACAGATTCAAACACTATGCAAGATGTGCCTTGTGTTTCACGTAAAGCAGATTCTAAATCACCCATATCGTTATGCTGCCAAATACGTTTGGGAGCCCCACTATGTCTTATTCCTTGGATCAAGGAAGCGTGATTCTTGCTATCACTTAGATATGTTAGGTTGGGAATGATCTTGGGTAGGGTGATCAACGTCCATTCATTTGCAACATAGGCGGACGTAAAAAGCAATGATGATGATTTATTATGAAGCTTGGCTATCTGGTTTTCTAATGCAACGTGATAATGACTGGTGCCACCAATATTTCTAGTACCACCACTACCAGTACCTGTTTGATCCAATGCAGTGTGCATCGCATCGATTACAGTTTTATTTTGCCCCATACCTAAATAATCGTTACTACACCAATTTACAACTGATTTTATGGCATAGGGACCATACCATATAGCGCGAGGAAACTGTCCTTTTTGCCTAATTATATCGTTAAAGACACGGTAGTCTCCATTTGACTTTAATTTGGATATTACCTTGTAAAAAGGATCTAAATCTATCATATTGTTATTTAACTAAATATTATATAAGAGGTAAAAGTGTAGGTAAATATAAAATAAGGACACATATGAGAGCAAAAGAATTTACAATTAACGTGCCAATCAATATTAAAATTAATGGTGACGGCGATCCTGAAATAGACGTTGCTGGTGAACCACAACCAGAAGATGCTGAACCTGTTTTTATTAGCCCACAGCAACAGGAATTGGAATTAAAAAAGTCCGAACAGGGTAAAAAATCAGTAGCAGGTGCACAACTTTTAGATGATGCTGACGAAGAAGAAATTGCATAGGTAATAAATGGCATTCCTACGAAAAATTAAAGCCGGTCTTGTAAAATTTGACTTCAATAATTTTATTGGTGAAGAAGGAACCATTTTCTATGATGTTGAACTTGGTACCCTAAGAATATCCGACGGATCTACTCCAGGCGGGATACCTATTAGTTTAGGCAGTAATTCTGGGGCAACTATTTTCAGACAATTGAATGATACACCTAATAGTTTTGTAGATCAAGCAGGAAAAATTCTAAAAGTTAATACAGGCGAAACAGCATTAGAATTTGTCGATGCTCCTGTCACATTCAATGGTAATTATAATGATTTGACAAATCTACCTGATCTTAGCATTTATCAATTGGCGAGCAATGCTTTCAGTGGCAATTATGATGATTTAACAAATAAGCCAACTTTATTCAGCGGTAATTATAGTGATTTGAATGGCAAACCAACACTTTTTAGTGGTGACTACAACGATCTAAGTAACAAACCTGACTTATCACAGTATCTTACCAGTATTGGAAGTTTTTCAATATCCGATCTAAGTAATGTATCAAATGCAGCACCTAGTAACGGTCAGGTGTTAAAATGGAATGGTAGTGAATGGGCTCCTGCTACTGATCTTACTGCGACTGGTGGATCAGGTATATCACTGACCGATTTGAGTGTATCTGTATCTGGCACACCTAGTGGTAATGGAAATCTTGCTTATGATAATAGCACAGGTATATTTACTTTTACTCCTGCAAACGTACCTACTAGTTTAACACAATTAGGAATTACGGATGGTACTAACGGACAGGTGTTAACTACTGACGGCTCTGGAAATTTTTCTTTTTCTACAGTGTCAGGCGGAGGAGGAAGCAGTAGCCTAGCTGTTAAAACAATAGATGCAAGCAATAATGTAACAAAAAGTGTTACATCAGTTAATGATATAAGATTTGATACCGAAAGTGGTTTTGATATAACTGATCTGGGATCAGGTGCGGTTAAGATACAGATGAATTCTACTTTCAAAACATGGAAAATAGAAGGACAAAGCGATTTAATTGCAACAGGTTTAGATACGATTGAATTAGTAGCAGGTGCAGGCATTGCCATAACAACAAATCCAAGTGCAAGTCCGCATAAAACATTAACAATAACAAACACCGGATCAGGAGCTGGAGATAGCAGTTCAGGAAGTTCAGTTGGAGGTTTACTGGGTGTAATCATAGATCTATCAATAGATTTTGATGGGGATTTATTATTACATCATGTAGAAACCTTTAATAGCAATAATGCATTAATCAACGATAATGGAGAATTTTTGCTAACTGATGGAGGATATTTCCAAGCCGGCTATGTAAATGATGGATATTCATCATAAAAGGAAACTATGGCAACTTTAAATTTAGGTAGGGTTAGATTAAATTTCAAAGGAGAATACAGTAACTTAAATGGTACTGCTCTTGAATTTTTTGATGCGGTAACGTTTAATGGATCATTATTTGTAGTTACTGCAACCAATGTTACAGTAAATGACACCGATACTGGCAACCGTCCTCCAACCACTACGGGTCAGAATAGTTTTTTGAAGATTGCGCAAGGTCTGAGTTTTCGTAATATTTGGAATACAAACACAATATATTATCAGAATGATATTGTGTTTTACGCAAATACCAGTTACATTGCATTACAGACTGTGCCCACATCTACTTCAACCCCTGATATAGAAGTAGCAAATTCAACAGGGTATTGGGCAGAACTTGCCAAAGGCTTTGGTAGTTACAAAGCTTCATACGATGGTGCTACTGCATTGAATGCAGGAGATATCATTGTTTATGAAGGTAATATTTATCGTGCTAAAGTTTCTATCAGCACAAGTCAAAATCCTGCAAATACTCCTGCAAATTTTGACGTAATTGTGCCTGGATTTAATCCAGTTGGCACGTGGTCAGCAGGAACCTATAAATTTAGACAAGTAGTTGAATTTCATGGCCAAAGTTTTGTTGTTACAAATACTAATGGCACAACACAACAGCCACTAAGTAGCACGACAGGATTAGTACAAAGTGATTGGAAATTATTTACAGGAGGATTTCAATACACAGGAACCTATAATGGAACTACTGGTGATGGTTACTATCCTGGAGATTTTGTAGATTATAACAATGCACTATATGCAATTACCACAAGGCTGCCACTTGGTACTATTCCTACTTCAGGCAGTAATCTTGTTTTACAAGCTCCAACATTAGATTTAGAAGATTTAGGTAACATACAAACCAGTAATGCTGCAGCAGGCAGTTTGATACAATTGGATGCTAATGGTAATTGGGTAGGTAATGATCCAGAAGTAAACTTCGATCTTTCACCAAATGGAGGTAATGGAACAATCGTAGTTGGCACTAACTACACAAACAAAACAGGTTTTGGTGCAACATCATTAGTACCTAAATCTTATGTGGATGGCGTAACAAACGGCTTAGATGTAAAGCATTCTTGCCGTGTAGCGACCACAGGTGATTTAAGTGCCAGTTATGGAAATAATGTGTTAACAGCAGGTTCAAATGGTGCAATTAGCATAGACACAATTAATATAGTGTTAAATGATAGAGTCCTGGTCAAAGATCAAACCAATGCAGCACAAAATGGAATCTACTATGTGTCACAAGTAGGTGATTCAACAACTCCTTGGAAATTAACACGAGCGGGAGATGCAGATGCTGCTAATGAATTAACAGGCGGAGCGTTTACTTTTATTGAAGAAGGTTCAGTCAATCAAGATAATGGATTTGTAGCTACGCATAATGGCACACCAACTCTAGGTACAACTAGTATTACTTGGGAACAATTTTCAGGTGCAGGCCAAATTGACGCAGGCCAAGGCTTGACAAAAACTGGTAATACTTTAAATGTCAATGTAGATAATAATAGTATCAGAGTCTATAATGATGCAGTTGAAATCAAAGATCTTGGAGTGACAAACGCAAAACTGGCTGGATCAATTGATCTAACAACTAAAGTGGCAAATCAACTACCTGTTCCAAATGGCGGCACAGGTTTATCTACATTGACAGTGAATGGAGTGTTATATGGAAACGGCACCAATAATGCACAAGTAACTGCCGCTGGCACAGGTGGTTATGCTCTTTATAGTAACAGTGGCACACCTGACTGGACTAATGAAATTAATGGCGGCACATTTGGAGGAACTACAGGCACAACGACAGGAATGCTAGCAAAAATAAAAGTCAAAAGATCCGAAATAGCTTTTAGCATTCCAAATGCTAATGATATTGAAGTAGGTGAAATAGCGGTAAATACTGTAGATAAAAAAATTTATATTAGAGATAGTAATGACACTATAGTGGAAGTGGCTAATCAAGCAGCAGGTGGTGCGGCTGCAGCAGCTGATGATGGATTTATTAATGCGCTTATTTTTGGATAAAAAATAATGACAACAGTTGTTGGAAATAAAATACTAAAAAATGTAGGACAAACAGAAGCAACATTGTTATCTACTGATGCAAACACTAGATTTACCGTAATTGGTTTAAGTTTTACGAACGTCAGTGACAGTGTTGTGTTTGTGGATGCATTTTTAAATTCTGGATATTACATGAAAGATGTAATGCTTCCAGTTGGCAGCAGTTTACGAGCAATCAGTGCTGGTGAAAAATTGACAATGGGGTTTAACAGTAATTTTACTGTGTCTGCATCTTCTAATGACGCAATAGATGTAATTGCAAGTTTTGCTAGCATAATAGAAGCAGGATTACCAGAAGAAGTGCAGCTTGTTGAAAGCACAGGGATAGCAATCCGTCGCGATGGAAATTATATTTCTGTAGGCATCAAACCTCAAGAGATAGAATTTGGCTTTGCTGCTGATGATAGCACCATTCAATATCAGAAAGTAGGCGAATCTATTCGATTTATTGGTGCAAGTAATATTACTACCACAAGTGACACAGAAGGTAATATTACTATAGCGGGGCCTGATCTAACCGCATATGTACAAAACACGGCAAATGCCCTTCGGATAGCTGCTGATGATAATGTTTTACACAATAAAACAATAGGCAGCAATTTCTTGATAAAAGGCACACAAAATGTTACAACCAGCAGTGATGCCAGTGGCGATATAACTATATCTGGACCAGACCTAACGTCATATGTTCGCAATATAGATACAAGTTTCCGGATTACCACCGATGATTCACAAACAAAAAATGTTTCTATAAATGATAATATTACATTTAAAGGCGAAAACAACATCACAACCAGTAAGAATAGTAATGGTGATATTGTTATAAGTGGACCAACAGCCATACTGAACATAGCTGCAAATGATTTAACTTATCGATCTTTAAGCTTAGGAGCAAATTTTGCCATCAAAGCAGGTACAAATATCTCAACAGCAAGTGATACTAATGGCAACATAACTGTTACTGGACCTGACCTGACGCCATATATACAAAATACAGATGTAGCATGGCGTAAAGGAGATCAAGCAGGCACGTATCAAAATGTTATTATCAATGAAGCTGTGCAATTTAGAGGTTATAATGGAATAACAGTTGCTCATATAACTGAGGGCATTGGCATATATGGACCTAGCGTTTTATGGCGTATATCAGCTGATGATGATCAATACAAAACAGTTTCGGTAAATCAAGATATAAAAATTATAGGCGGTACGGGAATTAACACGTCAAGTGACGCGAACGGAAACATTACAATTAACAGTGGAGGCGGGGGAATAGCACTAGGAGATATTTCGAATGTCACAACAACAAATCCACAGAACAATGATATTTTAGTATATAATGGTAATCAATGGGTAAACACACCAAACACGGCAGGCGATTTAGATCCAATCGTTGCTGCAATAGCATTAGGATAAATAATGGCGAGCGTATTTAAAGTTAAAACAAAAGCCGATACAAGCGCAAGCACAGCAGATACAGTCTATACAGTGCCTGCAAGTAAGACATCAGTAGTGCTAGGACTTGTGCTAGCTAACAAGGCTGCAGCAAATATTACAGTAACTGTCACGCTGGTATCTGATACAGCAGATACAGAAACCAATGCAGATGTACTATTATTAAGTGGAGTTAGTGTGCCACAGAACAGTACACTAGAAATGTTTGCAGGACAAAAATTGGTATTACAGCAGACAGATGCTATAAAAGTTTTAAGTAGCACTGCGAGTGCATTAGATGTTACACTCAGTATTTTAGAGATGGATAATGCATGAGTAAAGTTTTGGATATTGCTAATAATCAATTTGCGTTGTTGTCAGGTGTATCTGTACCCCAAGTAATTAACACAGCATATACGGCAATAGCAGGTAAAAACAGTTTATTTTATGGCACAGTTGAATTTAGCAATACTGTAACAGTGCCTAACACAGCAAATCTTATGTTTATAGGCACAGATGTAGATTTTAAACAAGATATCAATGTGCAAGGCACATTAGATTGGAGAACATAAATGGCAAATTTTAAAATAAATGGTGTGACATTCGCAAGTGAAACAGGTGGAGTGATATCGTTATCGACTGCAAATGTATTTCCTCCTGGTATGATCGTTGGGTCTGCTGTAACATTCTTCAATGAAATTACATCGTACACAATGCTTGGGGGAGCTAGTGGTAATGACGGAAATGGTGATACTGGCTATAATTTGGCGACAGGCCTTGATATTGATGATTTGATAGTTACATATACACCAAAAAATATTGCAAATAAACTTTTTGTAAGCGGTGTAGTAAATTTCAGCACATCAGGAGATTCTAATGGAAAGGTTTATGCTACAGTTAGGGTTAAAAGGCAAATAAACGGTACTGGATACTCCATGTTAGAGTCTGTCATGAATACAGATACTGGAGCAATGAGTGGTGATAGAACAAATAAGGGGCTGGCAGGTTATAGTAACAATTTTGGTGCGAATCATAGTGGACATCCCTCATTCAATTTACATTTTGGATTTATAGATAGCAGTCATGCTACAACAACCGGACATGTAGTTAACTATAAG
>MDSY01099901.1_pt1 | contig 13093 bp, 13 predicted proteins | sample 811131 | NCBI WGS metagenome assembly MDSY01 (sample SAMN05326643, study PRJNA326480) | marine metagenome | isolation source: seawater | place: Atlantic Ocean: South West | collected 2010
GAGAGAAATACAACCATTGTAGACTTTGCCTGTATTCCAGAGGAACTTAAGACAGGATTTAATGCTATTGTTGCCGATGTGTTATAAGCGAACTATTTGTAATGCGTAATAAAATTGATATAAAATTTTCTTATATCAATATAAGAACCATACCAAGATTAACGCGCATAACGATGCGGTTTCGCATATTCTTTGTGCTGTGGACTTTTGCCCACAACACTGAAGCATTCCCCCCCATGTATAAATTCGTACGCGTTAATTGCAAGATAATGAAACGCGAGGCTGCGCGGACGATTTTACCTAGAATGAATTCCATCGTGGAAGATGAAAACAGTCTTATCGAGAGAAGCGTGTCGATTTTAAGCGATAATGCGGTAAACGAAATGTTGTATCTCTTGAAATTCTACCATATGACAAACGATACGTCGTCATCGTTCCTTTACATCTTGTCATATGAGTTGATTTGGGTAGCATATCAGTTGCACAAGAAAAACATGCTCTCGAAGAATGCATTTGACATCAGCAATGAAGACTCACATAAACTTCTGAAACAACTCATGCTCAATGTTACATTGTATATACTTCTTAAAAACCTTGTAATCAACAATGTGATTTCTGAGATAAACAAGGACTATATTATCAAATAATAGTAAATAATAGTAAATAAAGAGGATTTTGTTCTTTATTTACTAGGAATACGATTGCTAATTATTTCAAGAAAATCGGCACTAAATTACGATATCAGAGGACGTTTCAGAGCGAGAGTTCGCAGCCGTGAACACCAACCTCCGGCGCATAAGTCCCCTGTGCTGTGAGGAGCGCGGTCGATGTGCCCACGACAACAAGGGTGATGACCCAGCCGAAAATAGTTTTCCACACTATCGACCAATTGACACCTTCACAAGTGCGCGGATTTTCCAGTGCCGCAACGCCAATCGTCGCTCCAACTTGGCAGTGCGTGGTAGAGAGTGGGATTTGTAACCGGCTGCCGCCGATGATGACGATTGCGGAGGCCAATTCGATCGCAACCCCTCTCGATGGGGTTATTTTACACAGTTTCAACCCGATGGCATAGATGATTTTATACCCGTAGAGAATGAGCCCAATGGTGATGCCAATTCCGCCGAATCCCAGTATCCAGTAGGCGTCGCTCTCCAAATCGTTGTTCTTGTGTACTGCCCCGTCTCGTCCTATCAAATAAATGGCGGCAAATGGTCCAATCGCATTCGCCACGTCGTTCGCACCGTGACTGAACGACGCACATATTGCGGTGAACACCTGTAACGATTTAAAATACTCTTCTGTTTTAGGGTCGAACTTCTCCGCGTCCGTATGGATTTCGGTGACTCGGCTATTGTCGTTTACAATCGTGTCTAAATCTTTGTTCAGATTTGATTCCACGTGTTGAACAATGGAAGAGCAGCACCCGATTTTTCCCCGGTCGTGTTCGTCTTCGTGTTCGCCACAGTTCATTTTGGTTTCTTGGTGACCCGAACCGACATAGAAAATCTCCCCGTCCTCTACAATATCGAGGTCGATAATCGCACCAAACTTTCGGTTCACTCGCTTTCTAATATGACCGGTGAATGGGCAGACAACGACCGCAACCACTGCACCAATTCCAAACGACCACGCGCACGCAACATCGAATGAAGTGTCGTCAAGACCCAGTCCCTTAGCGCCCTTGTAGACAATAAAGAATGCGTTAAGCGTGACAACCGAGCCAATGAGAAGGGGGAACAGGTAGGTGGTTCGGTCAAAACTGTGCTTACTCCGGAGGACAAGGCAGCGAATCGTGGCAAATAATGAGGTGGAGATGATTGCCGATAACACGGGCGAAACAAACCACGAAACCACGATTCCGGAGACACCGCCAATGTAGGGGAATGTGTCTCTTGATTCATACCATGTCACGCAATCGGGTCCCTTGAGAGCAATCGTCATTCCAATCATTCCTCCAACGCAAGAATGGGTCGTCGAAACTGGCATCTCGTAGCGTGATGCGATGAACAACCACATCCCCACCGAAAAACATACGCACATAGACCCATACATAAGGGCGCCTGGGTCATCCTCGAAACATTCGTAATCGGCAATCCCCTTGCGAATCGTTTTTGTGACGTGACTTCCCATTAATAGGGCGCCGCTCGTTTCAAAGATGCTGGCCAGAACAACTGCCTCCTTCATTGTAAGCGATTTAGACCCGACCGACGTTGCAAAAGCATTAGCGACGTCATTCGCCCCAATGCCCATTGCCGCAACGAACGAAAAAATACCTCCTGCGACTACTATCCACGTATACATAGATATGTATATGTGGATGAATAAAATTTTAAGTGCTTTTCATAGATTTGTGGATTACATTTTTACATTTTACATTTAGAATAGCGGAGCATCGGTGATGACTTCCTGTGCAATCATTCCAAGCGACGCAATCATCGCAAGACGACCGTTATTAAGTTCCTTATTTGACAGGTCTACAAATGCGCTGTCGGAAAGCACGTCGGCAAGATGAAAACCCATATCGCCAGGTTGGTAATCATCGCGCAACTTGAACGCCGAAGGCGAACCATCGGCAAACGGATTCTTGTATCCACGAATCATCGTGGTAAACTCGCCCATCAGAATAAGAGCAGCAATACCAATCTGATAGTCGGTCGAAAGATGGTCGTATGCGTGAATCGCAGGTGCGTGTGACTGGGTCTCCAGAAGTGGAATGGACGTGGCGGAGATCATACCCCACCGGGCATGCTTCAGTTCGGCCTCACGAAGCCGCGCGAACTCATAAGACGGAACCTGATACGAAAATCCGATTGGGTCAAACTTGCTTGAAAATGGCGCGGTTACACCAACACCATCAATAGAAGGAACCTGATATCCAAAGGTCATTCCGGAAACAGAGGCTAGAAGAACGGTGAGAAACGACGAGGACTTCATAATACACAAATATACAGCATCGTATTTAAACCACTTTCACATATATTTTTACCAAGACCCCCCTTAACACATCCATAAAATTTAGTTGATGAGGAAGCTGTTGAATATGTCTTGCTCTTTCTTCTTCTTCTGTTGGTCTGCTTTACGGAGTGTTTCTAGTGCTTGTCTCTCCTCATCCGCAGAGATTTCATTATCGTTGTTCTTGTCCACCAGTTCGGCGATCTTTTGTAACCGAGCAGGCAGGACACAGAATCGACTGTTTTCGTTGAAAAGGTAGTCGGAGAGAACGATGAACGACGCGGTCATAAGTGTTGAAATTACAATATCATGTGTAGCCATAAAGACAATGGCAAATATAAGCAGTTCGCGTCCCAATCCATTGCGTAAAGCCTGCTCTTGGGTCTTCGTAAAGCCCAACTCTATATATCTGGAACCAATATTAATGAGAAGCATTGTTATACCCAATACAAATTTGCTGTTGTTTAGCGAGTTAAGTGAATTTTGAATACTACTTGGCATTTCGACACGTATTTTTGAGGATAATATGTCGGACATTTTCGATTGAACTAACGCGGTCTTTGACGGCATATTTAATAGTAAGTGAGAAAAATAAAATCTGAAAACTAAAGGCGATGTACGCGGATATATCTTTTCGTGGTTGATTTGATACTGTCCATTTTCTCTTTCGCAAAACGACCGGCCTCGCGCTTACACTTTCGCATTGTTTGCATACCGCTTTTATACACGCGCGTCTTCTCTACGAAGCCTTCCATTTTCTCTCTTCCGTAAATAATCTCAACTAAAGTAACAATCAACAAACTCACTACACCAAAGACAAAGAGTCTTTTCGCAATGGACGACATATTAGATAGATAGATATATATTAATCCGGTCATTAAAATATATCTGTTTTTGGGAAAAATTATATTATTGCTCTTAAGATAATCTAGTACATTTTAGTGAATTCCTCATTAGAACATTTACCTTGTTGGAGGTTTCTCTCTTTATCAATGCGCTCATTACTACTCGTAATTCCTATATTAGAAAGCAACGATCCAATAAACGTTTCTTTTCCCTCGGCATCGACCTCTTCGGCATCGGCATCATCGGCATCGGCATCGGCATCAACCTCTTCCAAATCAGCATCCGCATCAGCATCCGCATCAGCATCCGCTTCGGCATCCGCATCGGCATCCGCTTCGGCATCCGCATTCGCTTCGGCATCCGCATCCGCTTCGGCATCGGCATCGGCATCGGCATCAGCATCTTTACTCGCGTCATCATCCTCATCTTTTTCACCAGAACCACGAATAATATTCGATATATCGGAAACCTCGAACCCTTCGTAATTGTTCTCGAGAATAAGAACCATAGCCGTAGCCGCGATAATTCCATAAAGCTTATTATGCGAAGCAGCGCCGATCACAGCAATAATCATAAGTATCTTGCCCAAGATACTTCCGCTAAATTTTACTAAACTTCTGGGTCTTGTGTATACAATAAACGCAATAATAGGAAGAACAATGAACTCAATACCTTTAATCATATAACATAACAAGAGAGAATTATTCACTTTGTTTTGAAAATAATAATATCTCATTTTCTTATAGATATGTCGGTTCCTTTAGCATGGGCACCATTCGATAATGATGAAACCTCCCAAAATACAGATATAGAAAAAAAGAAATCTACTAAAAACAAAACCCTAAAGAAACACACCAAGCCAAATGTGGCGGCAATTATTGATAAAATCCACGCCAATTCTTCTGATGGCAGCAACGGAATAGAAGAGGGGATGGCTGATTTCACTCCGCCTCCTATGCCTAAATCAGCAGGCGAAGAGAGAATAGGAACTCGAAAACAAGGCGAACATCAAGATAATGATAATAGTCAAGCCCATCATCTCAATCTAGGCGGTCTTACGGGCAGTGGTGTTCTTACGGGAAGTGGTGGTCGCGATGAAGAACACGGTAGCAACGTCAGCGCGTCTACTGAAATGGTGGGCGATGGTGCATTAACTCCGGAATCATTCGGCGACATCAAAAGCACTCAAGTAGAGGATTATTATCGCAAGAACGTGCCCTACTTCACCCAAATGAGCGAACAACCAATTACAAACCGTAATGAGTTGATGAAAAAAATGGACAAAATCCTCTATCTTTTGGAAGAGCAGCAAGATCACAAAACCGGACACGCAACCGAAGAGTTGATTCTTTACTCCTTTGTCGGTGTCTTCCTCATCTTCATTGTTGATTCTTTCGCGCGCGCGGGGAAATATGTTCGGTAATCAGCATAAGCATAAGCATAAGCATAAGCATAAGCATAAGCATAAGCATCAGCAAAACAAAAAACACTTATTCGCGGGAAACGCGTAAGAAACATAGTTATATAGGAAAAATGCTGATGGCGACTCGAGGAATGGTTTGCACCCGCGGTTGCCCATACATTTTGTGATTATATCATTTCCGCCTACACCATCAATGACAACCCTTGTTGCTTTCCACTCTTGGCAACAAGATGCTAGACCGATTGTAAACCCCGCGTAGTATATTTCGTCAAAATGGCACGCGGACATACTGCTGACGAGTTCAACCGCGCGTTCTCCGTCATAAATTGTCGCGGAATCGCGAAATACGTACACCGCAATCAATGCCCCGCCCTCCATTATACCTCGTATGGAAATAATACCTCCCGAAAGCATATTGGAAATGTTGCTTACGTCCGGAACAACAACACAATCGTATGAATCTCGCTGCCTCTGCATGAAATCGACAAACAAACCAAGGCACTTTGGTGTCACCTCTAGCACAGTCATCGATGCGTGAGGGAGTTCCATGCGCCGTATGCTCGACACGTCGTATCCGCGCGTAGTGAATGTTGTCAGGGGAACGATCGCGGTCATTTCGCCTTCGCGCTTGAATAGGAAAGTTTTCACATCTTCATCTCGGCGTCGCAAATGATAATAAAGTGTTTGGATGGCTTTTGGTGCGACACCCTTCTTCCGCATTGCCGGATTGACACAAAGATTGTCAATGTAGTACAAAGGAAATGACCCCACTGATTTCAGTGTAATATGTAAAATGCGTGCCGTAATTACCGATAGAATATCTAGATTGGTATCGTTTCTCTCCGGGTTGCTCCCACTCTTTTCCATTTTTTCACCTTCATTTTCTATTTTGGTTGTATCAATTGCCGAATCCCCATTGCCGCCCACGAGCAGGTTGGGTCGTCTATAAATACTTATGTACGAAGGATGATTGGAACCCTTCATGTATTGGATGATGTGTTTCTCTTCGGGGATATATTCGGACTCCTTGTTTCTTAAGTAATTCTTCCGGATAAATGAAGCAACGCGGGAGACGTCGTCTTCGGACATATCCAGGATTGATTCGGTCCGAATATTTATGAGATTCACATACTTATTGATTTTAGGAAGGTCTTGTTCAATCACTCGATTCGGTCGCAACCAATGTTGCAAATCGTATATATGGAAAACCGGTTGTGTGCTCCAAAAATGGAATTTAATCTTAATGAATGCCCTTAAGATTAAGTAAATCACGATAATAGATGCCGCAATATATAGTAGCATACTTCTGTTTAGAAACTATAATAAAAAGTTGAAGAAAGAACCTATAAATCTATAAATCTATAAACCATTAGTTCACGCACATCGAATAGAAGAGGCGAGTATGATAGTATCCCAACAACCCCGGAATCAGGGTCATCACCGCGTGTCGCCACAAGTGTTTCGGTGTTTTAGTGCTCGCAGACACCCACAGAAGCGCAACGATGTTGATAACTAGAGTGACCAACGAAAAAATCATCAAGATGTAAAAGTAAACACAGTGGTTCTTGGCAAGTGGAGAGAAAAGGAGGTCATTTATTTTTTCTAGGTTATCCATCTTATATAATACAATAACATTAAAAATACAATAACATTAAATAAATGTTGTGGTAATTATCACCTTAAAGTTTGGGTCTTCATTACATATCACATGCCTTCCAACATGAATAGGTATATGGATGTCATACCAAGTATACATGCAAACAATTGCTTATTGGTATACTTCTCTCCAAATACAAAATGACCTACTATAAACAGAAGAATAAAATGGAACATATGCCAAACAATATTAACCATTCCCATTGAACCATAACCTAATAGTTTGTATGCGAAATATCCAGATATCGAATACAAAAGTATTCCAACTAAGAGGATTAAACTCTTGTTCTTATCAAGAGAATATGATTTTTTGAAAAGGACTTGTGCCGATATCTCGAAAAACATCAAAATGATAACATAAATGAAAAAACTGGGGTCCAACATTATTCTGGATTCTGGATATATATTAACAATATTTTATTAACAATATTTTATTAACAATATTTTATTAACAATATTTTTATACTAACTAATCTAGTTCGGTTTTTCTAATATGTATATGTATTGGGTCGAGTATTGGCAGCGCATCATATCCGTCTGACTGTGGAGAATAAATCCGGTATCCTTCGCGACGGAAAGCACCGCCTTTTGTGTAGGCATAAAGAGACGGTGCTCGTTTTTGCGGACATCGCCAGTGTCTGTCCGTTTGAATTGCTCATTCATGGACGCCTCGTCCTTCTCAGGGTTATATTCAAAATTGGAGCGATAGTCGTACCCCTTGAACTTTACAACGGTCGAGGTAATCCGCTTCTTCGCGTAGCGTTGGGGAGATATAATGGAAAACGGGTCGCCAGCCGGTAGTATGGGGTCAAACTTGTCCCGATCCACCAGATGAAGCGCCAGGAAACCGCCGGGCGCCAGCCAGTCGTAACAATTTTTCAAGAAGGTCCGCTTGTCCTCAATGTAATAAATGGTGAAATACAGACACGTAATGTGGGTGAACGAACCCTGCGGGAAAAGCATGCTCTCCATCGCATCAGCAACTTTGTAATTGTTATCAGGATATGTCGATTTGGATTTCGCCACCATCGATGGGGATACATCGATGCCGACCGCATTGATCCCGTTCGACGCAAAGGCGTCCACGTGATGTCCAGTGCCGCTTCCAATATCGAGGATTTTGCTGTTCTTGCTCGGTTTCGTATGTTTCATGATTGCCCTTATTTCAAAGTCGTTCTTCACTTTGCAAAACACCAGTTTGTCGTAGATATTGCTATAGAAATCATCGTAAATACCATTTCCCGTTTTCACCATAAGTTTCTTGTTTGAAGAATCATCATTCTCAAACCCCTCGGCAGGTTCATACGCCCAATTGACCACAGTTATTGAGGCAATTACCAAGAGGAATGTGTAGAACACTTTTTCCCAAACACTCAGTTTTTTAAAGAGACGCAATAGTTTGTTGGGGTTCGTATATTTCATATTGTATATGTAATATGGTGATATTTTTTGTGTGAAAATGTATTATATGTCAGACACCGAAATAAACGACAAACGTAATCCAAAAGAATTCAAAGGGATTACATTTTCTAAATTCCAAAAGGTCAAGGTGAAAAAGGAACTCATTGATTGTATTGCGTCGGGTAAACTGGAGGCGGCGTGTTATTGGGGTGCCGAATTTATATGTGCGGGACATTATTCCGACATTTGGGAGTGCCTTATACTCTATGTTTCAAGATACATTCATTTAGGGAGTCCTAAACTGCCAATTTATCTCGCAAAACGTTTTGAGGACTTCAAAACCGTGTTGTCGAACGGATATCTCGACAATGAACTCAGAATGCGAAATAATCCGAAAATAAGAGAAATATTTGCCGAAATTATTGCCGTATTGTCTAATTCGCGCAAAAAACACGCATTTGAACCGGTGAAACTCCCCAAAACGGGCGTGTTCGATATGACCCACATGGCGACGAAATTAAAAGCGCCCAACATCGGGTATGTGGACGGCACGTTTCGATCGGGGGATCCTAAAGAGCTCTTTGTTGCCGTGAATGAGTTTGCCTACCACATTTCCCGAGAATCCAAGAACGTGGTGTCTGCTTGCTACTGGGTCGAGTGGGCGCTCGAGTTCGAGGTGCTTTGCAAACGTCGCAAAGAGAAATGTCTTTGCGAACGGCGGACATTTGCGCCAGTATCAGAGAATCATCAGTTGGATATCATGTGGTTGATTTGGGAAGTCCTGCTGAAAGAAGTGGAGAAAAGTCGCAATAAAATAGCTTCAAAGGTCATGGAGGCGCTGCTCCAGATATTCTGTATCAAATATACGCCCGGCGTGAAGAAGCGAAGACGCTTCGTCATATATTTCGCGGTGGCACTCCTGTGTGAAAATGTCGACTATGCCGTCGACATCGTGCATAACAAATCATCAATCGACGCCATTGTCAAGAAGATTGACCTCGTATATCGCGACGTCAAGAAAAATGAAATTGCCCCCGCCACCAATTATCTCTTCAATGGTGTGGCCAAAAGCAGCATTGACAAAACAATCGAACGGATTGAAAAAATGAACTCCATTATCCCAGGCATCAACAAACAACAATGAAAGAGCATACAATGAAAGAGCATACAACGAAAGAGCATACAACGAAAGAACATAAATGAAAGAGCATAATGTTAACAAATGGTGCAACACATATGGCCGAATCCGAACAAATGGTATTGGATGGACAGCGAAGAACGGAGTAAACATGAACTTAACTGTCTCCCTTATAAAATGAAAGATTGGATAGATACAGAGTCATTGGAGGGAATACGGAATGTAAGTATCTTTCTTTCAAGACACCCTATGGCAATTAAGTTTTTGACGGAGAATCCAAGTTTTATTTCGTGGGATTTTTTGTCACTAAACAACAACGCAATCCCTCTCATCGAAAAGAATCTAGACAAGGTAAATTGGAAGTTGCTTTCTCTGAATCCGAACGCGATTCATATTTTGGTTCAACACAAAGAGCGAATTGACTGGAACGCACTGTGCTTGAACCATAATGCGGTGCATCTCTTAGAAGAAAACGTGGAGAGAATCAATTGGGAACTCTTGTCGAAAAATCCGCGCGCAATATACTTGTTGGCTAGGAACCAAGATAAAATAGATTGGCAGGTTCTCTCCGTCAACCCCGGCGCCGCCGAACTCTTGAAACAAAACATCGACAAAATCGATTGGGAAATGCTTTCATGCAATACTTCATGCGCCGACATTTGGAACGACCCAGCGCACCTGAATAAAATAGACTGGTTCTTTCTCTCCGATAATCCAGGCGCAATCGAAATTCTTGAGCGAAACCAGGATAAAATCGACTGGACTATGCTTTCTGGTAATTGTAATGCCATCCAACTGCTGGAAAAATACCCAGAGCGAATTTGTTGGAGCGAGCTCTCCGGGAACCCTGGAGCAGTTCATATTCTCGAGGCAAATCTCGACAAGATAGACTGGGGTAGGCTAAGCGATAACCCAAATGCCTCATCGCTCATTGATAAGCATCACGCGCGTCTCCGGTTACGAACGCTCATAAACAACCGATGTATTTTCGAATTAGATTACTCGTCGCTCAAAGCACGCATTGAACCCTTTGTGGAAGAACTTATGATGAAGTGCTTCCACCCAGACCGTCTCTGGTATTACCTTCAACATTATGGGTATGATATTGGGGATGATGATTATATGGAGCCCGATTGTATGGAGGCCGAATGTATGGAGCCCGATTATTCGGTGGACGGACCCACACACAAACAATTGCTTTGAGAATACATCCAAAAATAATCTCGAACCCGACAATCATTGGCGCATACAATGAAAGTATTCAAATGCCTTTATGTCGTATTGGTTTCCGTTTTTCCTCAGTTTCTTTTCACGGCGTATCAGAGTGAGAATATCGCGTATAATGTAGTTCATTCTCTCGTCTTCCTCGAACAGTTCACCGGTTTGCATTGGCAGTAAGTGACGGTAAACACGAGAATAATGAGAATTATTCATCGCCTCTTTATGTGCGTATCCACGGCATTGTGGGCATTCTTGTTTGAGGAGTCTCCATATAATTACCGACTTCATGCCAGAAAGCATCAGGGAATAAACCCTGAAGTGCGGTGGTTTTCTGTACATGGGTTGTGCGTATTCTTTGATTAACACAAGTAAATCCGTTGGAAGATGTCCACCGAGACGCATATATTCAGTATTCATTGCACCAACGCTCATCCAGATATTTATTTTGTAATCGTATTCTTAAACGACTACAAAATAATAGACAATAATGCGATAGAATTCATAAAATACTTTGCTCATTTCATTCATATGGAAAAAACCAGTCTTAGCGAAATAAAGAGTGACATTAAGTACAAGCGCGATTCTCTCCACCTGGCACACGAAGAACTCAAACGACAGGGAGATTTCTGGAACAAGATTATTATTTTCGTTAGTTTAGGGTCTTCACTATTCGAAAGCACCAAGATGAAAATGGGATGGGACGCTCCATCACTGGAATTATTCCCGATTATTCTCTCTTCACTTGTCACGGCAATCTCTTCCCTCATCAAGTTCAAGAGATACAACGAGCAACAAGAGGTGCTCATTCAGTCGTGCACTGTCCTTACGAGCACCCTTGCTAAGGCGCGAAATAGCACGGAGGTTGACGACGACTTGCTCCGCGAATACCACGACGCCCTCGAACTTTTAGAGACCAGCCTCTATCCCGATGTGCGAAAGCGGTTCTTAAGGGCATCGCAAAAGAACCTTGTCAGCATCATAAGCAACGAAGACGACTACTTTGACCTTATCGAGAAAGCAAAAAACGGACAAGACATCTCGGCATATCGCAGCGATGGCTCAAGTAGCCATACCGAAGATAACATCAACCGGTTTCAGCGCGATGTCGAGAACGGCGAGACAATACAAGAGGGCAGCGAAGACGGCGACAACAATAATAAAGACAAAACTGTGGACAATGCGGAACCCGCGGAACCCGCGGAACCCAAAGAACCTGTCAGCAATGTAGATACTTCGTCGCCTGCTACGGAGGCGCAGCTAGAAACGAACGAACAACTGGGTGGAAATGCGGAACCGGCAAATTCTGCTGAACCACCGAACAATGCGGTTCCGACGAACTAACCATTGCCCTTCGTCAAAAAAACGTTTGAATTGACCGGCACACTATTGTGAGGAACCCCATGCTTCTGACACCACAGCACACATTTTTGTAGATTGCTTTTCTTCATATTTTCTAACCGGTCGTGTTTGCTAGTATCAATAAGATTCAACGTTGTCGATATCGTCTCTATCTGTTGCTGACCGAATATGGCGTTATACTCTTGGACTTTGCACGAATACATATAAGGAACTTTGACATTTAGAATAGACGTAATAGGTCTATCGCCGTCAAACGATTCATACTCTTTTAGAAAACAATCCACGAGCGACGCGCGTTCTGCCGCATTCAATCTGAAATTTTTACACACCACATACTTTTCGGAGTTGGCATAGCGACTCGTATTTGGTTTGACAAAATACACATCGTTGTAAATCAACGAAAGAAGAAATAGCATATCCAGCGACACCTGTGTAAACGTATCGAAAAATTTAATGAGAAAATTACCGCCCGATTTCTGAACCGCAACAGCAAAGGCAATCTGACAAAAAATGAGTTTCGCGCTGGCCGCTTCTTGGTGATTAAAGTCTACCGAAAAGTCGAAACCTCCATCAGCCGTGACAAGATCTATCCGCCCGCCATACTTCTCATAGCAATACTTCAGGTTCGAAGCACACATGATGTCTCCCGTGCCCGTCTTCCCCGATTCAATCTCCACATTAGGGTGCTTGTCTAGGAACTGCCTGCTCTTTTTCCAACCAGGTATGCTGTAGTTTTTATCATCGATGAGCGTAATTCCTACATAAGTGTCGGTCGGAACACCGCGCAATTCGCACATTGCCTCTATAAATCCACCGGGACCCTCCGCAATATGAAACGTCCGACATTCAGACGGCAGTCCGCCTCCCAAATTGAACATATGATACATTTCTAGCATCTTATAGTATGAACGAGAAAGCGGTTTCAATTTCGAAATTGAACTGCTTGTGTTCGGTATTGTTGTATGAATATACTCGTAAGGATTCGTGTATTTTTTGAATTTATCCCACTCACTTTGTCGATTGTCAATCTCGGTCTTGATTCGGGTCAAGTAAAGCATAAGCGTTTTGTTAATTACCGTCTCCCCAGCGTCGCC
>MDSY01033250.1_pt1 | contig 13092 bp, 1 predicted proteins | sample 811131 | NCBI WGS metagenome assembly MDSY01 (sample SAMN05326643, study PRJNA326480) | marine metagenome | isolation source: seawater | place: Atlantic Ocean: South West | collected 2010
CGACGTCCTTGCCCGGGTGCGGCGTTACAGAAAAAATCAGCGCTTCTTCACTTGGTCGATTTAGCGGGCTCGGAGCGCCAGAAAAGCACGGATTCGTCCGGTGACCGGTTGAAAGAAGCTTCTGCGATCAACAAATCACTGTCCGCCCTGGGCAACGTGATCAAAGCGTTGGTGGACGTGGCGGATGGGAAGGAGAGACACGTCCCGTACAGGGATAGCAAGCTGACGTACCTGTTGAAGGACGCGCTCGGCGGGCGCGCGCGGTGTACGCTTCTGGCGTGCGTCTCACCCGCCGCTGGGCAATTAGAGGAAACCCTGTCAACTTTGAAGTTTGCACAGAGAGCGAAACTTGTGAAAATCAAAGCCATCGCGAACGAGGAAGCGGAGGGTTCGCTGTCGGAACTCGCCGCGGAGGTTGTGCGCTTACGGGCGCTCATCGCGGATGGCGGCTGTCTCAGCGATGCAGACGCGCGGGAACGAGTGAGTAAGCTGGAACAGCACGTCGCGAGGGCGAACCGCTTGTCGGCGTCTGCAGCCAAGGCGTCTGCGGCTACTTCAGAAAATCTCGAATTACAGCTCACAGAGGTCTCGGAGCTCTCAAAGCGGTTGGACAAGAACCTTCAATCCACGAAGATGGTGCTGCGTTTGCGGGACGAAGCGCTGAAGAAGAAGAATGGAAATACTGGCGATGCGGAAACACGCGACGAAGAAATGGAAGCGCTTCGAAAGCTTGCTGAGTGCCCACCTGAAGTCGTGCGCGTTAGGGTGCAGATGCAGGCGCTGCGGTCAAGAATGGAGCACCTTGAAGCGGAGAACGACGTGCACCCCCAAAAGGGCCGCATGGCGCAGCTGGAGAGTGAACTGCAGGAGATTCGCGTTTTACGCGTCGAGGAGGGTCAGATCGCGGCGGGCGCTATCGAGCGCGCAGTGGAGAGCGACAAGCTCCGGGAAATCGCAGAAACACAAATCGCGGCTTCGGACGCGCGAACTGAAGCCTCAGAACGCCGAGCCGCAGATGCGGAGGAAGCTGTTGCAGCTGCGAAAGAGGCTCAAACCGCAGCGGAGGAAAGCGAAGCCGAGGCGATCGCGGCCAAGGCTTTGGCTGAGGAAAATGCAGCAAGACACCAAGCGACGTTTGAGGAGCAAAAATCGGTGATGGAGGAAATGTTCGGCCAGATCGAACAGCTTGACGGGTTACGGGTTGAGCTGGAGAAGAAACTCGCTGCTTCGGTTGCGGAGAACGCGTCTGCGCTTGAGAAGCTCGCAACGCTGGAACACACGAAAGCGTCTTTGGACGAAGCCAAGTCTGCGGCGACGGCGGCGACTGCGCGCTCGGCGACGCTCGCCGTGCGGCTCGAAAAGGCGGACAAAGAGCTTTTATCCGCGGTGTCCTCCGAGGAGGAAGCTCGCTCCGCGCTTGTGAGTGAATACGCCGCTGCTCTCGAAGCGGCTGAAAAGACGCACATAACTGCGATCGATGAAGCGGAGCAACGCCGCGTCGAGGACGTCGCTGCCTGTGAGCACAAACTCGAGGCGGCGTCGAAATCGATTGAAGCGCTCGTGGCGGCGCACGACGAGGCGCTTGCTGAACAGAAGGCTGCTATAGAATCCGCTGCATCGCAGGCGTTAGAGTCGGTGGAAGCTGCACACGCAGACGCCTTGGACGCCGTGCGCACCGCCGCTGCTGAGGAGACTGTGCTGGCGAACGAAGCGGCGACGTGCGCGCTTGACGAACAAAAGTCATTGGCGGCGCTCGAGCTGGAACAAGCCATGGCGTCTGCGGACGAAGCGCTTGAGATTGCCAAATCAGCGGCGCTTGAGCTGGAGGCGGTGAAACAGGAGCTTGATGCGATGAAAACGTCGTCTGCTGATGCGCTGGAGATGGTGCGTGTGTTATCGGCTACGGAGCTGAACGCTGTGAAGGAATCGAATGCGGAGGAGCTGGAGTGTTTAAAGGCGTCTGCATCTGCTGAACTCGATGCGGCGAAAACGCTCGCCGCGCAGGAGCTGGAGCAAGCGAAAGCGGCGGCGGATGAAGCGCTGGAAGTCGCAAAGGCTGCCGCGGAGGAGGATCTTGCATTGGCGAGGGCGGCGGCGGCGGAGGAGCTGGATGCGGTCAGGGCATCAGCCGCGTCGGAGCTTGAAGCGGCGAAGGCGTTTGTCACGTCATGCGCGTCTGAGGACCACACGAAAATGCTCGCGGCGATCCAAACAGAACACGCTTTGGCGCTTACCGAAGCGTCTTCCGTTGCGAAGGGGTACGAACAGGCGTTACATAAAGCGGCAGCGGATGCTATTTCCGCGGCGGACGCGCTGCGAGCGGCGAATGAGGAGACCAAGGTGGCGCGCGTTGAAGCCACCGCGGCGGCGACGGCGCTCGAAGCGGCTCGAGCCGACACCTTCGGCAAAACGGCAGAGCTCGCCGACCGCGAAGAAGCCCTCGCGGCTGCTAAGTGCGCGGGTGATGAAACCGCTGGGGCGCACGCCGTTGAGCTGGAGACGGCGAAAATCTCGTTCCAGGACCAGCTCGATGCGAAGAATCACGCGCTGGGGATGCTCGGAAAAACGAAAGCGAAGCTTGCGGGGGCGGCGACCGCGTCCAACGCGAAGTTGGAAAAGGCGCGCGCCGAAGCCGCGTCTGCTCTCTCCGAGGAGAAGCAAGCGCACGCCGCAACAAAGCAAGCGCTTGAAGTCGCTCGCGCGGAAGCAGCCGCAGCGCTTGTATCCGTGGAGAGCATCACCGTTTCCGAAGCCCAGCACACCAGCGACTTGGCTAAGTTGAAGGAAACCCTGGAGAGCGCGGCTAAGGCTGGGATGCGCGCGCAGGAAAAGATGCTCGCCTCGGCGGAGACCAAGCTGGCCGAAACGAATGCTGAATTGACTGCGACTAAAGAAACGGCTGCGAAGGCTACGGAAGAGCTAGAGCGTATTAAAATTGCTGCAAAGGCTTCTGAGAAAAAGACAGAGGAGGATGGTGTGGAGAAGGAGCGCGTTCGCAACGCAAAACACCAGACCGAGATGGAAGCTTTGCGCGTGTCGCTGGAAGCCGAGGCGAGTGCCGGCCACGCCGCCGCCGCCGGGTCGCTGGAAAAAGTTTCTACAATAACATCGCAAGTTGCGACGCTCACGGCTACGGTCAAAAAGCTTGAGAATAGGCTTGCAGCAGCGGCGGGTGTGACGGAGCAGAAGAAGGATACGCAAACCAATGCGCACGGCGTGGACGGCGCGATGACCGCGGCGCTGATTTCGGCGCGCGTGGACGCCGAAGAGGCGGCGGAGAGGGCGGAGGATTTGAAAAACGAAGTGCTCGAGCAGTTGGACGTCGCACGCCAGGAGCTCGCGTCAGCGAACATCGCCGCGGAAACAGCCGCAGCGCGGGAACGCAGAGCGCAATTCGAACTCGAAGCCCTGAAAGCAGCGGTGGCGAGGGATAAGGCGAACGCCAAGGCGGCGGCGAAGCGAGCCGAGGCCAAGGCGGAGGAGAAGACGGTTGTTGTTCCAGTTGAGGAACCGAAGATTGAGGAATCAAAACCCGTCGATGATGACCAGACCCCATCCTGTTCCGTTCGCAAGACCCCGGTTCGCAAAACACCGGTGAGGAAGGAAAAGGGCGTCTCCGCAAAGGCCCCGAAAAGCACCCCCGGACGAACCTCGAAGCGAACGCCCAGCGCGGCGCCTCGGTCGCCGCTCGGCGAGGTTTCCAGAAATGACGAAAACGACGACGACGCGGCGCCGGCTTCGAAAAAGTCAAAAACTTCAGTTTCGAAAACGGCGCGAACGCCGAAAGACGCGCAGGTGGCGCCCACACGGGCGACACGAGCGTCCCGGTCGAGAGCGGGGAATTAAGGGAAGAGTTATAGGGATGTTTTGTGGCTTATTAGGGTAGAGTGACGCATGATGCACTTGTTTAATACCGAAATGATTTTTTCGTTTTTCCTTCGTCTTTGATTCAATTTATCAATCTATTCCTTCTCCGTGTCCCTCGTGCTCGTCTTGACCCTCCCCAGTTTCGGGTCGAACACGTTGTACTCCCCTTTGCTCGCGAGCTCCATGAGTTGCGTCATTTTTTCCAGCATCTGCGCACTCAGCTCTCCCTGAAGCGCCGCTTCGATGTTTTTAACTTGCTGCCGCACCTCCTCCTGGTCAACTTTGAGTTTTCCCCGATCCTGCTCAAGGCGCTCCACTAAGCCGTTCAGAAGCTCCAAAGTCTGCGCCTCAGTCGCGGCGAGCTGCGCCGCGCTGTCCGCTTTGTACACCTCGAGCTGCTGCTGCATCGCGACGCGCTGGGACTTGATGGCGTCGAATTCCTGAGGCGTAGAGGAGAAGATGAAAGAGAATGGAACGAAAATGCGGTGAGTGGGATGTCTCGTTATCGTCGTGTCGTCTTACAGTACGTTCACTCGAACGCAAGTCTAAACCTTAACCCTACCTTTCCCTGCCTGCGAAACGCAGCGAACGCGTCGCGTATAGCCCGAAACATCGCGACCAGCCTCCTCGGGCGAGGCGCAGTGATCGATCGTACGAACGAATCGGATTTTTAACCTTATGGATTCGTGAATGAAAAATGAAGAAACGAAGAATGCGAGTGAAAGGATGTCATTCTGGCTGGTCAAGAGACGGATGTGCATAGAGATGGATGGCATGATAGCCGATGAAGTGACATCATAAAGACCTTTCGATTTATTTCAAATAGAATGCGCGATTACAATAATCTACCGCGAGCGCTTTCGCCTCGCCTCTCTCGCGTATGAAGGCGAAACCGTTTCGCGTTCGTCGGCCACGCTTCGTCTTTCCATCATCATAATCGACCGACCCCTCCCTCGGTGTCCCCTGCTCTTTGATTTGATGAGCGGGTCGGCCGAGGGGCGTATAGAGGTGAGAGCGACGACGGGCGGACGAAACGCGAACGAACGCGTCACCCGGGTTTCGCCATTTATAAAAGTATAAATAGTTTCGTGGAGGTGTTTTTTTTCACGTTGATGTTTTTCTTTGTTGGCCGCCAAGGCGACCGATGACCCGTCACAAAGACATTAATTTATAACGCCTTCACGCGCGTGTCTTTGTTTTTGTCGCTACCGTTAAGATACCGGTAAATAAGTTCTTGTGAAGGCTACGTGCAATCTTTCCTTTGTTTACTCAAAAGTCGTTTCGTTTACTCGTTGAACGCCGCCATCTTCGCGGCCTTCGCTTCCTTCGCCTTCTTGCCGGCTCTGTGCCTGCGCATGGAAGAGGTGGTTGCGGTACGCGCGTTGGGGTCCGAGGGGCCCACCTTGGCGTGTGACTTCTTCCCTTCAGTACCGACCGCGGCGGACCCGGCGACGGATCCGGAGGACCCGCCCTCGATTTCCGAGCTAGCCTTCCACCGGTCATTCAGCGACCCTTGCTTTGAGCCAGCCACGAGCTTTTGCGGGGAGGATTTTTCTTCCTCGTCGGAGGAGGATGCAGAATCGTCGGACCCGTCCATCTCGCCTTCGCTACTCTCATCCAGCTCAGGTTCCGCCGCCGCGTCCGGTGTGTTCTGCAACACGGCACGCAACGCTTGCTTCGCCTGAATGGTGGCCCACATGCGTTCGCGCATTTGGGGGTCCGCGATCGCGGAGGAGTCGCCGCCGCGTTTTTGCAAATCCGTGATCACCTGGTACGTCATTACGAGTTCCTCTTCCATTTTAATCGTAGCCTCTGTGACGGCTTTTTGCCACACCAGCGTCTGGGTTTGCCACCCGATCTCTCTGCGGACGAACCGCTGCATCTTCCCGACCGCCGCGGCTTTGATATCACGCACGGCTTCGATGATTTCATCCATTTCCTCCTGTTCCTCCTCTTCGTCCGAGTCCTGCGCGCCGAACTGCTGCACCTTGTGTTCGCACACCGAGTCGATGATCCGTTTAATGACGCGCTTTGACGGCGGCTTATTGCCGAAGTACCCGTCGCGCTTGGCCTCCATCTCAGCATCAAGGAGCCACTCCGTGACCTCCGCTTCCGTGTACAGCGCCTTCTTGATCCGGAACATCCTAGCTTCGGCTTTGTTCCGCTGCCGGGTTTTAATACCCACCATGAACTCGCTCCAGGTATCGTCCATCAGCGTCTGCAACGCAGCGCCCGCGGGCGTGTTCCCGGAGTTGACCTTCGGGGCGACCATGTGCTCCTTGATCGCGCTCCACGCCGTGGGCTTGGCGGTGCCGCGAATCACGTGCTGCTTGTGCTTCCGTGCTTTGACTTCCTCGTCCACGGAGGAATCACTGTCGCTATCGACATCCTCGGCGGTTTTCAACACGTCCACCAGCAGCCCGACACCGCCGGTTTCGCGCGCGATTTGCATCTGCTCCGCGTTGTCCTTGACCCTGAGTTCGTTCAAATTGACGCCCATGGCTTTTTTCAAAACGTTCGTCTTGACGGCTTGCTGTCTGATCAAGGCCCACCGAGCGCGCGCGCGTTGCGACTGCGCGGGGGTGTTGCGAATGACAGTACCAGCAATTTCAATATCCACGGATTCGACAACCGCTTGTCCTTTATGGCCTCCCTTCCCGCCCAGTGCTGACGCCAAGACGTCGACGCTCTTTGGCACTTTGGAAACCCTGACCGCCTTCAACGTGCGAATCAGCTGGTTGAAGGACGGGTGCGTTCCCAGAATGCGCCCAAACCTGTACGAGATAGCCATGTTGAGGTCGTCCAGCAGGGTTGGTTCATCCAGCTCAGCCAGGTTCTCCTTCTCCTCGCCGAACGCGTCGCCCACGATCCCGAGAATCAGGTTCAGTAACACGAACAGCAGGTACGCAGGGATGAAGAACGAGTACACCACCAACGTGGCATACTCGATGTCCCCCCGGACGACTGACTTGTCTGCGAACAGCCTCGCGAGCACGTCTAGCGACGACCCAAGCATCATTTCGAAGTGGAAGTTGAACCCCTTGTCGAAGGACGAGAGGTTCTCTTCCGAGGATCCGAGCATCACGTGGCCCGTCATCGTCGACAGGAACAGCGAGATGAAGAAGATTATGAGGAAGTGCGCCAGGTCCAATCCAGACCGGCTCAACGTCCGCGTAGTTAAATCAAGGTGTCGTTGGAAGTCAACCATCTTCAGCGACCTCAGGGTCATCAGCAACAACGAAACCCCGGAGATGAAGAAGTACGAGGTGAGAATGTCGCTCAGCTCGAGGATAACCACCATCTGCTCGCCGAGGCGTTCGATGCCGGATTCGTCCGTGGGCAGCGTCCACCGCTTTTCCGTGTCGCCGCCCACCACGATTTCGTCCGTGATACCCGCCGCCGCGACCTCCGCGACTAACGCCTCCGCTTCAGTTTGCGACGCCGCGGCTTTGTACGGCATCAAATAATTAGCAGTGGGCTGGCTTGGGTTGTCATACACGTTGTATCTCAACAGCGGAGCCAACTTTTGCCGCCGCAACGCCTGGTATGAAATCCACACCGAAACGCTCATGAGCTGAAGCCCGATGTTCGCCGCGTCGACGACGTTCCAAAAGTTTGAAAAGTGAAGAAAAATTCCGCGGATCACACTGGATTCGTCCCAGATCGCGCCGAGCAGCTCCCCAAGTTCTAACGCGGCTGCGAAGGAAAACATCAGGGCAAGAACAATCTCGCACCCTAGTTGCACCGCGCCGTCGTTGATCCCGTCACCGTTTGCGTCATTGAACTCGGTGTACCACTTTACGTTCATGTTTGTTACTTTGTGCGAAACGTCGATGGCACCGGCGTCGGTGAAGTTGAACATCACCACGACATTGGCGAGTTGTTTTAGGTTACTGTTGTACGTCACGCCCTGTGCGGTGACGGAACGTGTCATCTGATCGAAGTAAAGACCCTCCTTTAGGTACTGTAACATGTTCCCTAGGTTGTTCCGCGTCGCGGCGATGTCCAGGAATACGGGGAAACCGTCGGGGTACCCGGGTACCTCGCGGTACACAAAACCATAAGGCGTCCCAACGGCATCAGAATCCGCGGTCGTGTCCACCGCCCGCATCTTCCCCGCGCTCTGGCTGGTGTTGTAGTAATCAGCGACGAAATCCTCCAGCTCGACGTTGTACAGGGAGTCGAGGCCGCCTTGGCCAGACTGCGGGCGCCTGAACACGGGGTCCACGCCGAACGACTTTTTGGAAAAATCCATAGCGCGGCACGACGCGGAGATGTTTGCAAACCGCTTGTTTTCGCACTCCACCAACTCGTTTCTGGTTTGGTGAATTAACAAGCCGCCAATTAAGCGGTTGGTGTTGCCGACATACCGCCGGCCGATATAACTCGAAGGCGCTTTGTACTGCGCCGTCACTCCGCCTTGAAGAATGCCGTACCCGTTCCAGTCGGAAACCGCGGCGGACGCGCCGCTCCACCCGGCGCCGGACAAACTTTGCAGCAAAGAACGGCGGCGCGCGGAGGACGGCTCGGTGCCGTCGCCGACGTCGACGACGATTCCCTCGCTCTGCGCGAAAATATATTTCGCAGTCATCGCGAGCACGCCGTCCGACGCGAAGAACGAAATCCCAGTGGGTGACGAGTCAGCCGAAGCGAAGAAGTCATCCTCACCGTGCGTGTCTTCCAGTAGCCGCCGCGTGGCGGGCGGCGGCGATGGCGGCGGCGCGGGCGGCGACGGCGGCGGCGCCGGGTTTGGCGGCGGCGATCCAAACTGCGAATACTTGGTGGTGTTGAAGAAAATCTCCGCGCCTCCCAGCGGGGTGCGGAACTCGCACGACGCGCCTAAAGAGTCACCGTTGCCCACGCCGAGGGCGTCAATCGTGGCTTTTATCGCATCCGCTTGTTGCTTTAACAGAATCTCGAGCTCGGCGACGGATTCCAACACGGCTTGTTGCACCGCGATCGTCGCGTCCAGGACTTGCAACGTCTCCTCCGCTTGTGTCTGAAGGGCTTTGATTTGTTGATCCCCAATCTCCAACAGCGTTTTCCAGTAATCACCGACGCGCTGTTTGTACGACGCGGGGTTGCCGCCCGCGACGTCCAAGAAATCAACGGTTTCTTGCAACCCCGTCGTTGCGGTGTCCAGCTTTGCGGAGATGACTGAAATTTCACCCTGAATCGACGCCAACACCGCGGCGTCCAGGTTGACCTCTGGTGACTCCGTGCCTTCCTCCGACGTCGCGTTGCTCGTGATGTTCTGGCCTGAGGAGTTCGTTAATGAGGACGACAACGAGTCGCCAATCGGATCGGAAGACGCTAAAAGCGAACGCCGGGCCGACGCCCTCTTTCGCGACTCATCCGCAATCACCGGATCCGCGACATACCCCTCCGGGATCTCGAAGTACGTCAGCTTGTATGCGAAAGAAGTGGTATCCGCGGTGGCGTTGTTCGTGCTGCTTAGAATCTCAAGGTCCTCCGCCCCCCGGAACACGTAGTTGGGGAAGTATTCAAGGAACACATCACCGAGCTCCTCGGCTTGCTTCTCCAGGAACTTGGTTTTGAAGTTAGTCAGGTTCCACACGCTGGTGTCCACGGTGATGTCGTCCCACTGGTAAAACTTGCGCAGCGCGACGTTGATCACCAGCGTTTCTGTGGCTTTGTTGTCCTCCAAGTCAGTCACCGTGTACTGGTACACGTACTGCGCGGGGGGGATCACCCCGGTGCCGTGCTGCGCGAGGTTGAAGTTGGTTTCATCGCCGAAAATCACCTGCGTCACGGAGACGAACCGCGTGACGTCCTCGCCGTCGCCGACGTCGTACGCAGTGAGCGCGCACGGCAGTTGCGTGGCGTTTGCGTTTGCGTTGTACAGCCGAAACGCTTCCGTCGCGTCGTCGGTGTCAAGGCACGGCGATAACGGCGAGTTCCCCTCTGTGAGATAGTTCACGCCATACTCCAGCAGAATGGGCCCTGCGGGTAGGTACCGGGTGAACTCGGGGGCGTCGTTGTCAATAACCTCGACGGGTGAGGACGCCGCGGTCGCCGCGGCCAACGCAACGGCGTTGTCGCAAACCTCCGTGGTTTGGCAGTCCCGGTCACCCACACCGGGGCAGTACTCGTACCCGGTGGGGCACGGCCCAATTACCGTGATTTGCCGCAGCACTTTCGTGACTTGCGACGAGTCGTCTCGGACGGTAAACTCAATCGTCGTGGGGCCTTCAATCGACGTGTCGATGCAACCGCCTAGACCTTTCTTCGTGTACTTGTGGTCGTCGCAGGATTCCAGATTCTCGCACTCCACGGGCGGGCACGAAAGCACTTCGCGCGTCAAATCCACGGTGGCTTCCAGAATCTCACCGGTCGTGGTGCGCGTTTGCTTGACATCAAAGGCGCTGACCCCAGGGTCGCACAGCCCGTCGCCGAAAAACGTAACCTCGGGTTGCTGCGTAACCCCCGTATCAGGGTTCACCTTGCACGGCGCGTAGGGCTGGTATTTTCGGATGTTGACTGTTTTTTCAATCACACCCGGGACGACGTTAACGTTCAGAGTAGGGAACACATCTACCAGCTCCACGACGTCGTCCGTTAAATCCCCGGCGCAGTAGTTGTTCACGGAACACACGTAATCCAACAGACCCTGGTCGTTCAGTTCCTTGTTGTCGCAGAGGAACTCGGGGAGGCCGTTGTTCGGGTTTACGGTTTTCCCGCAATCGGGCTTGACGATTATTTGCCGGCTCACCCGCGATTGCTGCCCCGCGTCGTCCACGAACGAGTACTCGATGGTAAACGTCCCCGCGACTTTCGTGGTGAACCCGCAAACCGCGGCCAGGTCTCGGTTGCCGTACGTGCTGTGCGACTCCGCGAAAACAGCACCGCCGGTGAGGCCGTCGGGATTGGCGCACACGCGGATGATTTTGTTTGTGACTTTCGACACGCGCCGGTTTGCGGGTTCGTACTCGGTGTCCGGCACCGCGATCGGGTCAAACGAGTTGAACTCATCCACGCCTCTGTCGCACACATCAGTGGAGGGCTGGCCAGGTAAACAAATCAGCCACGGTAAACCCGCGGTGATTTCCACTACGGATAAACCGAACAGCTTCACCTCTGGGGGGTCGTTGATAAACGTCACCACGACTTCCTCTTCCTCGAGCTCGATGCCCAAACACCGGCCGTTCGTGGAGCACTGCCCCGTGGGCAGGTAAATCAGCTCGCCGTACCGGTCAAACCAGTCCTCGTCGTTGCACAGAAACTCGTCCATCGTCTCGCCGTTCAGGTCGTACTGCGGCATCGCTTTGGTTCCTAAGATGTCGCCGAATGGCGTCGTGGTTGTGGTGCACGGGTTCAGCACCACCACCGTTCGCGTGCGTTGCACCAGCGGCGCCGCGTCCACGCTGTTGGATTCCAAAATCTCGTATACGTACCTGAAGAAATCCCCGGGATTGAGTTTCTGCGCGTTCGCGACTCCTGCGATCCCGGTTGTGATTTCGCTCGTAATGTCGCTGACCGAAACAGTGGACACCCCAGTTTTCTGATCCGTCGACGTGATCGTTTCCCGCGCTGTCGCGCCGGGGTCCGTGAACTGCCGCCCTTGCTCCACGTACGCCACGATGATGTCCTCGCGGGTTTCCTCATCCTGCGCTTTGAATGAGTACGCGGGGTCCGCGCCAGGGGACATGGTGATGGACTTGACGCTAGTAACAACCGGGGGCCTTAAATCCGCAACTTCCTTCACCTCCTGTTCCACCAAACAAATCGGATCTGCGCCCGCGGAACACGTCTGGCACACAACCTCCGTCGCTGTGGACAGCTCTTTGCACAGCTTCCTGGTGGGGCACTCCGGTGACGGCTCGCAAGGAGGGATGACGTAAATCAAACGCGTCATTTGTGAAGCCGCGTTACCAACAGCATCCGCGATGTTGTACGTGATCCTCCACGGGTTTTCCGACCGCTCCAGGGTTAAATCGATCCTGCCCAATCCGTTTTCATCCTTCTCCCCGAAACCGCGAACGGTCACCGCGGTGAGCGGGTACGACCCTTCAAGGTTGTCACTCGCCGAGAAACCCGGGTCGGTGTAGATGTTGGACAACACGGTTTGCACCTGCGTGCACGTCACAACCGCAGGGCTGGTCTGCACGCACGAGTCGTCCAAAACCAAGCGGATCACGGGAGGCGTCACTTCGGGCGGTGACGGCGGCGACGGCGGCGGCGGTTTCGGCGCCAACGCTACGAACGGAGGCGGGAACGGCGGCGGCGCGGGCGGCGGTGACGGCGGCGGTGACGGCGCGACGATCTTGAACACCGGCGCGGGTGGCGGCGACGGCGGCGGCGGAGCCACGAGAACCACCACCAGCGGCGGCGGCGGCGGCGGCGACGCCGGCGGAGGGGGTAAAAGCACCGTGGCTTTCGGCGAGCTCGTGGGTTCGATCGGGGCGTTGTAAATCGTCGCGTCGAACCCAGCGGCTTGCAACTTTTCCGATACAATGGCACCTGGGTCGGCTAAAATGGAATCCGTCAACACCAACAAATCCGTGGTGTCGCCAGATGCAAACACCAGGGAAAACTCTACGGAAATCCCGCCGCTCGCAGTCGACGTCACCGCTCCTAGCCGCACGTTGTTCGTACTCAGACCGGTTTCCTCGGCAAACGCGTCACGAAGCGCCAGCAAAAACACGAACGCGGGGGACGTATCTTCGAGCAGTTTGCGTCCACCCGCGTCACCCGGCGCGCTCGCGTCCGACGCCTCGACATCGGAGGAAGGTTTCGAGCCAAACACCACATTCATCAAGCGTCTCCCCAAACCCGTCTGCGTCTTCGCGTCGAGCAAACGCCGACGCTTCGAGACACTCTGCGAGTTGAGAGTTTCCAGCGAGACGGCAAACTCAAGAGCGAACACGTACTCTGTGGAACCCTCGGCGACGTCGGGCCACGGCGGCGGGCTCGGCGGCGGCGGCGAGGGCGGCGACGGCGCGATGTACGGCGGCGGCGGCGAGAGCGGCGAGTGCGGCGGCGAGGGCGGAGGCGGGCTGTATCCCAGCTCCATCACCGCGTACACTCCAAACTCGCTCACCGTCGCCTCCACGTAGTACACCAGTGCATGTTTCGGCGCCGCGTCTTCGCTATCATACCACGTTTGATCGAGCTCGCCTGACCGATTGTTGAACACGTCCTCCCACGAGGGATTGATACCCGCGGCGGACGCATCGGGGCACTCGTAATTGAATTCAAAGCTCC
>MDSY01060954.1_pt1 | contig 13092 bp, 17 predicted proteins | sample 811131 | NCBI WGS metagenome assembly MDSY01 (sample SAMN05326643, study PRJNA326480) | marine metagenome | isolation source: seawater | place: Atlantic Ocean: South West | collected 2010
AGACCTAAGTACTACTGAAGGAGAAAAACGCTTTGTAGAGCTTAATAAAGCGGCTGTAGACGGTGGTTATGAAGGTGTTATGATCAAAGATATCGATGCACCATATGAATGTAAGCGAAGTCATGCTTGGCTTAAAGCAAAACCATTTATAGAAGTTACTCTAGAAGTAACAGATGTAGAAGAAGGGACTGGAAGAAATGAAGGTAGATTGGGAGCCGTTGTATGCTCTGGGACGGATGATGGCAAGGATATACGTGTCAACGTTGGTAGTGGTTTTACGGATGATAACAGAACCAGTTTTTGGACTGATCGCGATGCTCTTATTGGTCAGCTTGTTGAGGTTAGGGCAGATGCAGTAACACAAAATCAAGACGGAACTTACAGTTTACGTTTTCCACGTTTCAAAACATTTAGAGGATTTGAGCCAGGAGAAAAATTGTGAAGAAGCTAGGTTTTTGGATTTATGATTTATACAACTTCTTTTTTAATTTAAAAATAAATCCATTACGTCATATTCCAAACGAACTAACACAGTTTATTTTAATGTTTTATCTTAGTGTTATGTGGACAGCGGTATTTACAATTTGGGTAGGAGGCACTATTTACTTTGGTATAGGAAGTGTAGGAGCACATTTAATAGTTTTAGGTGCTTTCTTTTTCACAGCTCTTTTGTTTCGTGATGCAGAAAAGAATGGTCATTTATGGGTTAAAAGAGATTATAAACCAAAGCCAAAGTACTATGAAGCAGATAAAAATAAGTGTATTTGGGATTTAGAAAGCGAAGGTTAATGAGAGAAGACTTAATGGTACAACAACAGGTTTCATCTGTATGGCAACATATGGTAGGTGTGATCTGTCTTAATCAAACAAGTAGGCATCAAGTAAAAAGGGTACTACCAGAATTATTTAAAAATTGTCCTACTCCGGAATTATTTCTTAAAACTGCTCCTAGTTTGCTTAAAGCTATTTTGAAACCATTAGGAATGGTTAATGTAAGAGAAAAACGTATTCGTCAGATGTCTAAAGATTTTTTGACATGGGACGGTGAAGACGCTACCAAACTATATGGTATAGGCAAGTATGGTAGTGATAGCTATCGGTTGTTTTATAAAAATGAAATACCCGAAAATGTTTCAGACCATGAACTCAAAAGATACATAAAAGAAGAACTGAAAGGAAGTTAAAAAAATGAGAATATGGGTTTACGATTGTTGGAATAGTGTTATGAATTACGAAAGAAATCCTTTAAAACACATTCCTGATTTACATGCAAGACATATGATTATGCAAATATTAGCATGGATATGGTGCATTGCGTTTAGTTTGTACATTGGAAGTTTTGTAGTATTTGGTATCAGTGCAGTCGCACATGTGGCTCTTATTGGAGCAATAGTAATTACTGTCGGCACATTCGAAACTGCAAAAAGAGCACCAGGTGTGTTCGAATTCAAAAAAGGATATCATACTCCTAGTAGAGGAAGAGCTATATATGTTGACGGAGAACGCATTGAGTTACCAAAAGGAGACTCGGGCGGAGAACACGACTAATCAAAAAAACTTGACAATATCAGCAAATGACTATATAGTAGATATAACAGTCATTAAATAGGAATATTAAAATGGTATCTATCAAAGGCGCACCGCGAAAGAAAAAAGCGAGAGCATCTCGAATTACAAAATCAGCAAAGTCAATGATTCCACAGTGGGACGACTGGGAAAAATTAACCGGTCAGCAGTTTCATAGGAAAAAAAGAGGCGCCGCAGATTGGTACTATCAAACCTTTAAACATACTGAGTTGCATCCACATCTATTTAATTGGATGTTGAAAAACGACTACAAAAAATCTGATGTAAGTTCAATAAAAGCTTTACCTAATTGGAAGATTGGAACACAAGCAAGTATTATGGCAAAGCTTTTGCTAGATGGAATGCCTGATTTTTACGCAGAAGAAAACGTATATTGGGAATCTCTAGCAGGAACTTCAGGCACAATTAGGCCTGTAACTGAATGGCTTATTCCTACTATCGCTGAGCTTATTGAAGAAGGTTCTAAAGTTAAAATAGAAAAGAAATCTGAAGAAAAGAAAAAAGCAGAAGTATATGTTCCTAGTATTCAAGAACGTATTAGAGATCAAGCGGCTGATGCATCAGAAGATATTGATGTGTGGTTAGATGAGTTTGTTACAAATAAAGATGGCTTCGATCCAAAAGGATTTGATTTTAAAAATCATTTCCAAAAGAAAGGAGTTACGCAAGCACATGCACGTAAAATAATAAAATTTTATGAAGGCGAACTAGACGAATTCCGTGAGTTGTTGAAGATTCCTACCGCTGGACAACTATCTAAAATGGACGAAAAAGATGCAGACTTATGGGAACAATTAAAAGAAGGTTATGCACATCTAAGTAAAAAAGATGTACAAAAGTTTATCTCTGCATTAGAATCGCTTATAGAAGCTTGTAATTACGTTATAGACACTAGCAAAGCTACACGTAAGCCACGTAAGTCTAAGCCTAAAAGTGCAGATAAACTTGTTGAAAAACTAAAATTTGCTAAAACAAATGACAAATATAAATTAGCAAGTATTATTCCTACAGAAGTTATCGGCGCAAACGAACTTTGGGTGTTTAACATTAAAACAAGGAAAATAGGAAAATACGTAGCAAGTAATATAGATCCTAAAGGAATGAAAAGAGCAGGCACTGGATTAAGTGTAAAAGGCACAACTATTCAAGGATTTGACGAAAAGATTAGTATACAAAAAACTTTACGTAAACCAGAAGACCAACTAAAAGAATTTAAAGCTGCAGGTAAAGTTGCTCTAAGAAAGTACTTAGATGAAATCAAAACTACTGATACTAAGCTTAATGGACGTATTAATCTGGATACGATACTATTAAAGGTATCTGGATAAATATTAGTATGAGCACAGATATTCAAAAGGTCACTGACAGTTTATCGTCACTAGCTTCTGCTATTCAGGATCTAGCAAATGATACGACTACAGAAATTGAAATAAATGATCGTAGTTTAAGCGGTAATAAAATACACGGCGGTATGATTACTAAGTTCCAAAGCATGGGTATTAGGGACGAAAGCACAATATCAACTGTATTAGTTAATGACTTAGGATTGCATGTAGACAATATAACTGTTAATCAGGTTTTAAGTCCTTTATCTATAAAAGGTGATTTAGCTGTTGATGGTAGCATTACAGCAAATAAACTTCACGTAAATGAACTTACTGCTGATATTCGTAATGAACGCACTAGTCCTTTAGAGTTTATTGCAGAAGGCGATTCTGGCATATATGGCAAAGGATTACAGTGGAAAGACGCAGGACCAACTAAACAGTTTGTTTATAGAGCAAATCCTGATCGTATATGGACAACAGAAAGCATCGATCTTAATGATGGTTGTAGTCTATATATAGGTAATGTTCCTGTAGTAAGTCAAAATGAATTAGGTAGCACTGTTAGTAAAAGTAGTTTATCTACAGTGGGCACACTTAATAATTTAAGGACTTCTAACAATCTAACTATTGATGATTGGATTTATTATGAATCTGATTCGAATAGACTAGGAATCGGTACAGAATCTGCAAATGGCCAATTGAGTGTCGTAAGCTTAGAATCAGAATTAATTATTGATTGCGAAGGTCCTACAACAAGACTGGGCAATTACACAACTGATGTATTAGATATCATCACTGATAATACACCTCGTATTAGTATTAATGCTTATGGAGACATAGTATTAGGTACACATAACGAAAATAAAACAAAAGTACATGGTAAACTTGGAATAAATGTAAACAGCCCATCTGCAGACATTGAGACAAGTGGTCCTGTCAAATTCCAAGGCAAGAAGTTCGAAACAGGTACGGAAGTACCTAACTCAGGTGCATACAACAAAGGCGATATAGTTTGGAACCAAGATCCTACACCAAGTGGATTTGTAGGCTGGATCTGCCTTAGATCAGGTACACCTGGCGAATGGAAGGGCTTCGGCCAAATTTCAGTTTAAAAAACTAAAATAGGAAGTTATATGGCACAAAAAGAGATTCGCCGTAGTCGATGGTATGTGAAGAAAGCAGTAGCAAGATGGGACATGTTTGCAAAAGGCGTACCAGCGGTTATACTACTATTGAATTTTACGTTAGTATTTTTTAATTATGTTGACTTTCACAATGCATTTTGGATTACTTTAATTTTAGTAAGCAGCATCAGCTGTGTATGGTGGATATGGACCGTGATTACAGTGAATTTAGTAAGCAAAACTTTAAATGACGCAGAGAATAACCTAAGCGAAGTTAAAACAGATATTAAGGAAATTGTTAAGGAAGTTAGGGGTTATAGGGAGAATTAATCGAATATTGATTGTTTGGCAACAAATCATATCCTAAATACAAAAACAAAAAGCTACTTTGATCAAATAAATTATGTCCGCCTGTGACTGCATTAACTGTTTTTCTATTAAAGCTTCTATTAGGATCTAAATACAATTCAATGGTTTCTTTTTGAACTTTTGTTAATTCAATTGATGAAATATCTTTCCAAAATTGACTGTCTTTACGTTTACTCATTATATAATGTAGTTCTATATAACTTGCAATAGCATCAACAGCCATTTTGTTTACACTATTAAAACGTTTTATTTTATCTTTAGGAAGAATATAATCAGTTGTGATCATATCATATAAAGTGCTGATTTGATAGTGCATAGTTGATATTGCCGTGCTTTCAATAGGTTCTAAAAAGAAACTACTAAGTCCTATTGCAACTACATTATTTTTCCAACTCTCTGGACGTATACCAACATTAAAATCTACTTTACGGAAATTAAGTTCTTCTTTATCATATCCGTACATTTTGTTAAGGTGTTCCTTAAATTCTATGCTAGCTTCATCTTCACTTGTATATCTTGAACTAAAAACATAACCTGTACCTATTCTTGTTTGCAAAGGAACGTTCCATACCCAACCATTTTTTAATGCGTGACAGTATGTGGTATTACGCATTTGTGTTGACTTATCCCTATATGGCAATTGTACAGCTAAAGCAGTGTCAACAAATAGCCTTTCACTGTAAGTTTTATCCCATTCTGCTCCAACAGCATTTGCTAACAATGCTCTAAAACCTGTGCAGTCAACAAATAAGTCAGCATTTATAATATCACCGTTGCTTAGAACTAAACTAGTAACCTTTGCATCCTTTACAGCTATATCAGTTACATGTGCATCTATAAGTTTTAGATTATTTCTTTTAAGTGATTCTTCTTTTAGTAGTTGTGCATATTTTGCTGCATTTATATGATATCCAACATATCTTATTTTGTCATTTTCAGTTTGTTCATCAGGTTCAGTGTATCGAGTGCTACGCATGTTTGGTAATATATAATTGTCATTAATATAATCAGAATGCGAATTGTAAATATCTAAAGGTATTTGCGAATGGCAAGTTAACCCTGTCATTTCATCATCTTTTGTACTAGATACTAAAAATGGGTGTATCCAGGTTTCACCTATTCTATTGTAATCTGCAAATTCAATACTAAATTTTAATGTTCCGTCGACGCGATGTATCCATTCAGGAGTTTTAAATACATCAAGTTCCATCATATTATGTATTACATTTATATACGGAATTGTACTTTCACCAACACCTATCGTAGGAATATCGCTTGGTTCGATTATTGTTATATTTAATTTAGGATTTTTAGATAGAAAAGCCGCCGCACTCCAACCTGAAGTACCGCCGCCTACAATTACAATGTTATTCATGGATTACTAGTGATCTAGCTTTATTTCTCATATCAATAATATCATCAGGTATTTCTTTTCCAGTTTCCATTTTTCTTATTACATACCAATCGGTGTTTGCTAGTATCTTTCTTGCCTGATGATTTTGTGCCATTTGAGTTGTAAGTTCAGTATCAATTGATATAGTATCAATGTGTCTTTCTACTTCTGCTTGTTGTTCTTCTGTAAGCAGATGTCTTTCTAGCTTCCAAAAGATACTCTTATCATTTGGTGTATATGTAAGCACTTCATAGTCAAAACTAAATGGAGGTCTCGAAGTAGAGCGTAAAATTTGCCCGTCTTGAGTCCTGCCTACAGTTCCAAATTCATCTATTTGTAATGATGTAATTAAACCCATATCTTTCTCCTTAACCGAACCAGTCCCAAACATTGTACTCTGTAGTAGTAGTTACCTCATCGAACTGTTCTACATATACTGGATCTGGATAAACTGTGTAATAATATCCTGATACTTGTACGACATCAAATGTCCAGCCGTCGCAACCTTGTGTGCCCACTTTAGTCCATACTCTTTGCAGATTTCCTCCTGAGTGGCCGCCCATATTGCCTTGTGGCCAGGTTACAGTGTTGCATGCAACTAAATCCATACTTACATTCCATTTGTAACCGCCGCCTAGTGTTGTTGAACCAGTTTGTTGAAATGCTTGATAAGGTGGATCTTGTCTATAGTAAGAATTATCAACTGTTTCTGTGGTTGTTATAGATGCACCATTTACTACAAACTTTGTTCCATGTAGCGGCCATATACCGCTTAATTTGTTTATGTTTTGTTGTAGGTCAGCACTACGCATTTCCACACCCATAAAGCCGCCATTTGAACGACCACGTATTCTGCCTTTGGCCATAGTTTTCATTCCGCCTTCTGATGCAGTACGTTTTTTTCCTTTTACTCCTCCGTTGTGCCTATACACTAGAATATAACCTCATATGACACAGTAAACGTCAGTGTATTCGTTACATTTGCAAAGCCTGCAAGATATCCTCCTTCTTCAATATACAAAGGATTATCACTGCTTACAAATGCCATAGTAGACTTTGCAGGAACTACAATATTCTGAGCAATGCTTACCGAATTGTATAAACCTTCACCTGCATTATTTGCAATATAAAGATATACTGTTGCTTCATAGTCTGTTGTAGTACTGGTGTTAGTAACAAGAAGAGTGTTTACCTTTTTAATTCTGCCTGCAAGTTCCGGTCCTACAGTTAGATAATCACCACCTGGGCCAGCATTTGTAGGTATTACTTGATTTGTTATACCCCAAATTGTGCCTGTGTTAACAATATTATGTGGAGTGTGTGACATTAGCTTATCACCTCAAAACTTGCATGAAACACCAGTGTAGTAGCTGCACTTGCAACTGCTGAAATTTTATGGCTTTCGTTTAGGTAAATGCTGGTTGATTTTCCTAGGATAGATAAAGAAGTCTTTGGCGGCACATCTATCTGATATGCTAGATAGCCAGAAACACTACTTGTACCATATGGACCTGCAACTCCACCTGTTGATCGATACACTGATACCCAAGCTGTTGTGCCTGTAGTTATATTAGATACTGTAATAGAATTTATTTTATAAACTTGGTCAGCTGGCACGCCCCCAGTAAGAGCAGTCTCTGGAGGTATCATTTGTGCATTAGATGTTAGGAGTTGGAATCCCATTGATCTGCCGTTAATTGTGCTTACTTCTACTATATTTGGATTTGCCATTTTTTATCCTTATCCGAACACTATAGTCATTGCTATTGCTCTACCATTTGTAAAGTATTTGTTGTTAGCGCCTTCTGGTAAGTCGTCGGTTGTGTTGTTACTCATAATTAGCTTATTATTAATTCCGTCTACAAGCAATGTGGAATCATCTCCGAATACGGAGCCAGACATTGTGCCGTTTACATTTCCAGTAACTGTGCCAGTAAGATTACCTGTAATTGTATTGTTTGCTGTAATTGCACCATCGATTGTAATTGAATCTTTTGTCATTTTAAATTTGGTGTGTGTAGCAGTGCTATCTCCAGATACTAATTCTAAATATCCCTGGCCTGTTGCTTTTTGGATAATCGAAGTAACAGCATCAGGATCAGCATGGCCTTGTAAGACTATACTTGAACCATCTATTGCCAAACCTGATAAAACCTCTGCATCAGTCCCATCATTGTCTATGTTACCAAGCACTATCGTATCACCTAGGCCCAAAGGCGTAGCCAGAACACCTGCTCTTAAAGCATCTCTAGAATTACCTCTAATTATACTTAGAACCCCTTTTGTGTGTGCATATGTTGAACTTATGTCTATAGGATTCCAACTAGCCTCTAGTGCGTAAGAGCTGTTTGCTATGTTATAAAACCCAGAAGTAATGGTTGAAGTATTAGCCCCAGTAACCCACTTCAAAATAGCTAGAGAATCCAATACTGAAGTATCGTTATTGCCGGTATAATCAAATGCAAGAAAATCATCGTGACCAGTGGCCGCGCCTTTTATTTTTATTACTTCTGTCGCTGTAACCGTACCTAAATTTCCATGCAAAGTATTGCCGACGCCATCAACCAACAAAGTTGAATCATCACCGAATACACTACCAGTTAAATCTCCATCAACACTGTCTGCAACAACACCACTTAGACTGTTTATGAATGTATTTGTTACTCTAGCATCAATAGCAGTATTGGCTCTAGTATCTGTGTAATATAAATTTGTACCTTCACTTAAATCAGTTGTAGTCTTTGTTGCAAGTCTTGTATCAAACCTATTGTCTACCCTAGTGTCAGTATAGAATAAATTTGTACCTTCAGTAATTATACTAGTATCAATTATTTGATCAACCCATTTTGCGCCATTGTGATATAATAGTTTACCAACGCTTGGGCTTGTGAAAACAACATCACCCATTTGTGATAGGTTAGTAGTTTGATATTCAGCTGTAGCAACACCGCCGCTTGTATAAGCACTAAATGCTGTACCATCTAAACTTGTGCTTAGATTAGCGTCTGTATATAACGCAAAAGTATCACTAGTAAGAATATCCATATAATATTCGTTACCATTTAATTGTGTCATGCCTGCAACATCTGTAATAGTAACAGGAGTGCCTTCTGTAAAACCATGAGCAGAACTAGTTGTAATCACAACAGGATTTGCAGCTGTTGCTCCACCAATTGCTTTACTATTTCCACCTACTGTGGAACTAAGCACTAATTCATTTGCACTATTTCTAGTGACAGTAATATTTGCACCAGCTGTTAGGGTAATATCTTTTTGATTTGCATTTACATCTTGTAATCTTAAAATTGTTGTTCCAATAGGAACACTAAATGAATAATCAACATTTAAGTCAAGTGTGTCACTACCCTGTGCAGATGCCGCTAGGCTTAAACCTTTATTGGCGTCTGCATTTATTGTTAGTGTATCTGAAACACCGTCTGCTAAAAGAGTTATGTTATCTGGTGTTAATACAACGCTTCTAAATGTATCAATATAAGCTGTCATTAATAATCCTACCTGTTACAGTATTTATTTAAATACAGGATGATACTTGTTATAGGAAACGGTGAAAGTCGCAAAGATGTTAAAATAGACAATATAAACATGACCAAAGTTGGGTGCAATGCTATTTACCGTGATTACTATGTAGATCACTTAATTTGTGTTGATAGAAGAATGTGTCAAGAGGCTATTAATGCAGGATTTCAACAAAACAGTAAGATATATACACGACACGACTGGTTTAATTATTTTCAAAGCAAAAGACACTTAAGAATTGTTCCGGAACTTCCGTTTGGAGGCTATGAAAGATGGGACGCACCATGGCATTGGGGTGCAGGACCTTATGCAGTTTTATTAGCAACTAAACTCAGTGAAGAAATACACATGTTAGGATTCGATTTATATAGTAAAGACCAGTTTATCAATAATATATACAAAGACACAGATAACTACAATATAGCAAAAAAACGTGCAGTCGACCCTAGCTATTGGATACATCAAATTGGCAGACTTTTTCACCACTACGAAAACAAAAAGTTTATTATCTATCAAGAAGAAGATTGGGTAATACCAAAAGAATGGAAAAACAGTAATGTAACGGTTGACATAATACAAAATCTGTATTATAATTAATTAAAACATGAGGACTCTATATGGCATATTATTCTACTAAAACTTACGGACACAACATCGGACTTTCAGCGGTGTTCCGTCAACCAAATGCAGATCATTCACACTGCCATTTGTTGCACGGTTACAGTTTACAATTCAAGTTTACGTTTGGTTGTTCTGAGCTTGACAACAAGAATTGGGCAGTAGACTTTGGCGGGCTAAAGCCTTTGAAGGCATGGCTCGAAGATCATTTTGATCACAAGGTTTGTGCAGATAAAAAAGATCCTCACCTAAAGGATTTGTTTGACTTACAAGACAAAGGACTTGCATCAATACGAGTATTTGACGGTGTAGGAGCAGAAAAATTTGCCGAACATGCATGGCGATTTGCAGATGAGCTTATACGTGAAAAAACAAATAATCGATGTTGGTGTGATTCAGTTGAATGTGCAGAGCATGGTGCAAATAGTGCAATATATACTCCGCACGATAAAAGATAAAATTGCACACGCATGCCTAAAAAGTATATTCCAGGTGAAACCAAAGCACAACGGAAGGCGAGGAAAAATGCTAGAAAGCGTATAACGCACTGTGCCGAAGCACCTCAGTCCGAAGCTCGAAAGCCTGTAATATATGATACACCTGATCCAACACAAAAATACTTTGTAGTTTGTTTAAAATGGGGAGACAAATACGGTCCTGAATATGTAAACAAACTGTATCGTATGGTACAAAGAAATTTAAGTATCAATCACGAGTTTATATGCTACACCGAAAATCCTGCAGGTTTAGATCATGGTATTAGAGTTATTGATCTAGAACTTATGCAGGGTATAGAGGGTTGGTGGTACAAACCTATGTTTTTTAATCCTAGTTTAGGCCTAGAAGGTGTGATACTTTTTCTAGATCTTGATATGATAATTTTTAAAAATATAGATAAACTGTTTTCTTACAAACCTAGTGAATTTATTATTATACAAGATTTCAATAGGCATGTAGTAAGGAATTACGATAAGTTTAACAGTAGTATTTTCCGATTGAATACAGGACAGCATGCAGAAGTATTTCACCAATATATGGCAGATAGAAATAATATTTCTCGGCGATTTCAAGGAGATCAAGATTGGATAAGGCATGTTATAAAATCTGACTACAACTATTGGCCAGTAGATTGGATACAAAGCTACAAATGGGAAATGAGAGGTAAACCTCAAATGACTGGCGGTCCGAGAGGTACTAGAGATTTTGTAACCAAAGGCGAACCGAAAATTTTAGATGAAACATGTATTGCTGTGTTTCATGGAGATCCTAATCCACATTTTTGTAAAGATGATTGGGTGCAAGAGAACTGGAGGTGACATGGAAGGAAAAGAATTACATATTTTTCCTACTCTTGTAATGAGTTTTGATTTGTCAGACAAGTATGACAAAGATTTATTAGTAGCAGACTATGTACATCAAGAGCATGGTTTGATAGAATCGGAAAATAATGACAGCGGAAGCTCTTATGGATATGCAGTTAGATATCTAGATAATAATACATACTTTCATGATCTAAAGAATACACTACAAGAATGTGTTGATGTTTATATAGATAAAATGAGAATTATGGAATGTAAAATTACAAATAGTTGGATAAACCTATATAAACCAGGATCAAGAGCAAAATTACATAGACACGAAGCAAGTATAATAAGCGGAGCATTCTATCCAAAAGTGATAGGAGAAGGAGCAGGAAAACTAAAATTACATAGTCCTTTACGCCCCTATAGAATGTATGATCTTTTTACAAGTGAAACGCCTATGAATACTTATTATCAATATTTAAATCCTAAAGAAGGCATGCTTTACCTATTTCCTAGTTGGTGTGATCACGAAACAGAAGTGAGTTATGCAGAAGAACGCTATGTTTTAAGTTTTAATACAGACTACACAAAAAATATGCCTACATAAATACTAATGCTGTAAATTAGGAGAAAGTAGGTACAATATGGCATTCAAATTATCTAATAGATCATTAGGAAAATTAGAAGGAGTGCATCCAGACATGGTTGCAGTCGTAGAACATGCAATCGGAGTTACTAAAGTTGACTTCGGTGTAACATACGGTGTAAGAACACTTGCTGAACAAGAAAAATTAGTAGCAAGTGGTCGATCACAAACAATGAAGTCAAAACATTTAATTCAAGAATCTGGATATTCGCATGCAGTTGATGTAGTTGCATATGACGGTTCTGATGTTGTTTGGGAAATAAACGTCTATGATGACATTTGTGATGCATTTAAGGAAGGCGCTGAAAAACATGGAGTTGCTGTTAAATGGGGAGCTGCATGGTCAGAAGGCGACATTAGAACATATCCCGGAAGTGCAGAAGAAGCAATGATGAAATATGTTGATTTACGTAGAAGTCAAGGAAGACGTCCGTTTATTGACGGTCCTCATTTTGAATTAATTGTATAAAAAGACTTGACAAATATAAATAATGGTGTTATAGTATATACAACATTAGGAATTAGAGCAATGAAAAACATGAGACAAATAATATGTTATATATGGTGCCCAAATCACGGGAGGGGTTTGTCTTGATGTAATTTATTGACATTAAGTTTGAAACAAGCCCCAAGCGAAAGTAAGGGGCTTTTTTTATGGGTGAGTGATGTAATGGTAGCATGACGGTCTCCAAAACCGTTCGTTGGAGTTCAAATCTCTACTCGCCTGCCACGGAGCATAGCACAGCTTGGTAGTGCGCCTGGTTTGGGACCAGGAGGTCGTAGGTTCGAATCCTACTGCTCCGACCAATTTTGGGGAAGCTGGGCACGAGTGAGCCCACCGGACTGTAAATTCGGCGCGAAAGCTGTGGAGGTGCGAATTCCTTCCTTCCCCACCAAGTACGGGCTCTTAGCTTAGTTGGTTAAAGCTATCCGCTCATAACGGATTGATCGTTGGTTCGAATCCAACAGGGCCCACCATTTTGTGAGCGTGGCGGAATTGGTTACGCAGCGGACTGCAACTCCGCTTATGCAGGTTCGAGTCCTGTCGCTCACTCCAACATTAAGGTCCTGTAGTTTAATGGTAAAACACCCGGCTTATACTCGGCATAGTCTCCAGATTAGAGAGCGATGCAGGTTCGAATCCTGCCAGGACTACCAACTTTATTTTACATTAGGGGTTGACAAG
>MDSY01011687.1_pt1 | contig 13091 bp, 13 predicted proteins | sample 811131 | NCBI WGS metagenome assembly MDSY01 (sample SAMN05326643, study PRJNA326480) | marine metagenome | isolation source: seawater | place: Atlantic Ocean: South West | collected 2010
AATTTATTATGGTAGAGAATTTTGTAAAGCTAGAGAATGTTATGGTTTGACTTGTAAAATTTGTACGACTTGTTATCCTAATCGTAGACACCCAATTATTATAAAAAAAGCTTAATATGAAAATACTAGGAATTGGAAATGCTATTGTTGATGTTATATGTAAAGTAGAAGATCAATACTTAACAAATAATGGATTAATAAAAAGTACAATGAAACTAGTTGATGAAAGTGAATTTAAAAAGCTTTTATCTACCCTCCAAATTAAGGAAACTGTATCTGGTGGATCCGTTGCAAATTCTATTGTTGGACTATCTCAATTAGGAAATGATGTTGGATTCATTGGTAAAATTAATGCTGACAATCTAGGTCAAAAGTATGAAGATGGTTTAGTTAAAGAGAAAGTAAAGTATTTTTATAAAAAAAAAGAAGAAGTTTTACCTACAGGAACATGTTTAATTTTGATTACACCTGATGCAGAGAGAACCATGGTGACATTTTTGGGTATTGCAGGAAAAATTAACGAAAAAGATATTAATGAAAAAGCCATAAAAGGAAGTGAAATAATATTTTTAGAGGGTTATTTGTGGGATGAAGGAGAACCAAAGTCTGCTTTCGATAAAGCAATGTTATTATCTAATAAAAAAGCAATGTCGTTATCAGATCAATTTTGTGTTGAAAGACATAAAGATGATTTTCTAAATTTAGTTCAAAATAAACTTGATATTACTTTTGCTAATGAACAAGAAATCAAATGTTTAATAAATACAAATAATTTTGAAGATGTTATTACGTTTGGAAAAAAATTAGGAAAACTTCTAGTTATAACACGCGGAGAAAAAGGAAGTATAGCTATTGAAAGCAATAAAGTTACAGAGTGTGAAAGTAAATCAAATTTAAAAATTCTAGATTTAACAGGTGCTGGGGATCTATTTGCTGCTGGGTTTCTCCATGCTTTTATTAATAATCTTTCAATGAAAGAGAGTCTGGAAAAGGGTACCGAAATGTCATCAAAAATAATTCAAAAAGTTGGAGCTAGATTAAATTAGCCATATTTTACTCAATAAAATAGCCATTTTGATGGCTTAATATAAAATTATCATCTTTAAATTTATTACTTACTTTTTTTCGAAGTCTGTAGATATGTGTTTCAACAGTATGAGTTTCCATATCAGGCGAATAACCCCATATATTTTTTTGTAAATCTGAAACATTATTTTTAGATTTTGAGCTTTTTAAATATAGGATAATTTCAATTTCTTTTTCAGTTAACTTTAAACTAATATTATCTTTCGAGAAAAATTTAGAATTTAAATTTAATTCATAACCCTTAATTTTGATTTTAGATTGGTGGTTAAATTTAAGTTTAATTAATTGAATATTGATAGATTCTAATAATTTATTCAAGGGCAAAGGGATATCATTTAATTGAAAAAAATTTCTTTCTGTTATATTTTCGTTTAATATTAACTTTTGATGAGATGTTGTGATTATTAAAGAATTTATTGAATTAATGTCAAAGTTTTTAATTAAATCATCTTCATTTTCATATTTTATGATTTTAAAAGGTAAATTCTCTTTAATCTCATGTAAGATTTCATATAGTAAATTAAAATTTATAATAAAAACATTTTGATTATTCATATTTAATGAACTCTATGATAATTCATGTAAAAAATAAAAACACCCTAATAATTGATGATTTTAAATTGAAGTGCTGTATTGGAAAAAATGGCTTAAATTTAAATAAAAAAGAAGGAGATAATTCTACTCCAAAAGGGTTTTTTAGTTTAAAAAAATTATATTTTAGAAAAGATCGAGTTGGTATACCAAAATGTAAAATAAACAAAAAAATTATAAAAAAAAATTTAGCTTGGTGTGATGATCCAAACCATAAAAAATATAATGAAGAGATTAAAACTTACAATAAAAAACTAAAGGAAAATCTTTATAGAAATGATCATAAATATGACTATTTACTCTCAATTAATTACAATGATAATAAAATTCCAAATAAAGGTAGCGCTATATTTATTCATTTAACAAATAACTACAAACCCACCGCTGGATGTATTGCACTCAAACAGAAAGATTTTGAAATCTTATTAAAACTAATAAAAAGAAATACTAAAATAAAAATTGGTTAACTCCTATTACCGAAAATTTTAGAGCCTATTCTTAAGAAAGTTGCACCATATTTAGCAGCTTCGAGATAATCGTTTGACATACCCATACTTAATTCTTTAACATTTATTTTATTAGCTAAATTTTTCATTTTTAAAAAATACTCCTTAGTGTCATTATTTTTAGGAGGCAAGCACATCAGCCCAACAATATCTAACCCATAATCAATGACACACTTTTTATAAAAATCTTCTAGATCGTTTTCATCAATTCCATTTTTTTGCTCTTCATTACCAATATTGATTTGAATAAATATTTTTAATTTTTTTTTTATTTTATTTTGTTCTTCTGATATCTTTTTAGCTAATTTCAAGCTGTCCAACGAATGGATATAATCAAAAAGTGGTACAACAAATTTAACTTTGTTAGATTGTAACTTTCCAATCATATGTAATTTTATATTTTTAAAATCTTGTTTAATTTCTGTCCATTTTTCTAGCGCTTCTTGAACTTTATTTTCACCAAAATGGATCTGTTTATGATTAATTAATGGTGATATTTCATTAATTGGAAATGTTTTACTAACAGCTATTATATTTATCTTATTTAAATCAATATTTTCTATCTTTAATGTATTTTGTATAAAAACTAGATTATTAATACTGTTATGCAAAAAAAATTACCTAAAATTTACTTATTTGTTGAAGACTTTAATTCATCTTATTTAAATAATTTAAATAAAAATATTTCAATTATTTATAGGAATTATAAAAAAAAAGCAGAAGAAAGTACAATATTATCATTAAAAAATTATTGTAGAGTTAATAAAAGAGAGCTTTATTTAGCTATGGATATTAAATTAGCTATAAAATATCAATTAAATGGGGTTTATATTCCTTCATTTATAAAAACAAAAAATTTTATTATTTCTTCGAAGCCCAAAAACTTTTTAGTTATGGGATCGGCTCACAATGAATCGGAGATCAAGAATAAAGAAGATCAGGGGTGCACTTTAATCTTTTTAGCTCCAACTTTTAAAGTAAATAAAAAAAAAAATTATCTTGGTGTTAATAGATTTAATTTACTAACTCTTCATAAAAAAAGTAATTTTATCGCTTTAGGTGGAATAAATAATAAAAATATAAAAGAATTAAAGCTATTAAATTGTGTGGGTTTTTCAGGAATTTCTTGGATAAAAAAAAACGGCCTAAAAAAATTTAGGCCGTTTTTAAATAATTTAAGTACTAATAACTAGAATGATAAACCTAAAGCTATTTCAGTTACAGACATTTTCTCTGCATCACTGTCATAACCTGGGTTATCAGTATCCATTTTGTACGCTTTGATAGACATTGCACCCATTGAGTAAGCCATTTGAATTGCATCAGTAGTTTGATCAACATCAGCTATTGCAGTTGCGGCATTATCCTGAGCATCGTAAGTATCTGTAGTTTCAGTGTATGAAATCGACAGATCGTCATTTACGTTAAATGCAATACCCATTGTTACAGCTTCAAAGATACCAACACCAGTTCTAACTGCTTTCGCAGCGGTAGCGGCTGTTGATGTTCCTTGTACTCCTGAATCAAGGTAAGATTTAGAGTAACCAACTGATACTGGTCCCATGCTGTACTTAGCATACCAAACACCTTCAAAGGCATCAGATTCACTATCACCGGCTGTTGTTCCATCAGGTATAGTGTTTTCTCTTTCAGCACCGTAGATACCAACTTGAAAAGCATCATACTTAACAGTCATTCCTAGTTCATAAGCACTTCCTTTTTCAGCGTCATAAGCAGCGGTACCACCGTCATTTACAGCTACGTCTGTTGCTTGGTACGAATAACCAGCATCAAAAGATACAGAAGCTCCACCAATATCAAAAGAAGGTGAGTGATAAACAATAGCGTTATTGTCCATATAATTACCAACGATGTTAGCTGAGTTTTGTTGTGCATCTGAAGTTTGCTCGTAAGCTTGAGGCACTTCTTCATCATATTTGTAATGTGCTGAACCATAATCTGCACCTGAAGCTAATGTTCCTAAAGAACCCATAGTCATAGATGTATAAGATGATGATATTCCAAAGGCATCAGTTAAAGTTGTACTTACAACGAAAGTCCAACCATTATCTAATTCTCCAGATCCAGTAAATGAAACATCTTTATCAGTACCGATAGATTTTGATGTAAGACCATCAGCTGCTTTACCTGTTTTGTAAGTTACGTTAGCAGAACCTGTTACTGCCATTTCACCTGCTTGAGCACTAACTGCAACTAGCGAACCTGCTAATGCTGATAGACCCAATTTTTTTAATTTATTCATTGTTTCTCCTTTGTTTTTTCATATGAATACGGGTAAACTACCAATTTATTTGTTTATTATTAAAAAATTATCTAAATAAATGTCTAATTTTATAATGTGTTGCTAATTTACCACATAATAGCCATTTTTTTTGTTGATATTCAAAGAAACACATGGTTTTTGAGCCAATAATGCTTTTCATGAAAAAATTAATATTCCTACTACTAGTAACATTTTTATCTTTAACAGGGTGCTCTACAAAAATTTTTAAGCCTGCCGACGTTAAAGATGTGCCTGTAAATGTTAAAGATAGGGTTAAAAAAAATGTTGAAGAAGGCAGAGGTGTAAGGTTTTTTAGAGGAGGTTCTAAAGGTGGCACTTTTGATTTTGCTTCCTCAAATGAATTATGGAGAGCTTCAATGGATGTTTTAGATTTTGTGCCCTTTTCAAATGCGAGTTACTCTGGAGGAATTTTAATAACAGAATGGTTTGATGGTAACTCTGAAAGTAAAACTGAAAAAAGAGATTTAAAAATTACAGTCAGATTTTTAACCAATGAAATTAGGGCAGATGCATTAGATATTAGTATTCATGAAAGAAAGTGTCAGAGTAATGGCATGAGTTGCAATGTTAATAAAATTAAATCTAAATTAGAACCTGAAATAAAATTAGCAATTCTTAAGCGTGCTGCTTCCTTAGAAAAAAATAAATTTGAAAAAAATGCGAAAGAATATCGTAAAAAAAAAAGAACTACTTTGGATAAAGAAGGACCCTAATAAAAAGTTAATAATTTTATTTTTGTGACCAGATATAACTTTAAAGTAATTGAAGAAAAATGGCAAAATTATTGGATCAAAAATAATTCTTTTAAAAGTTCAATAAAAAAAGATAAAAAAAAATTTTACTGTCTTGAAATGTTTCCATATCCATCAGGAAAAATACACATGGGTCATGTGAGAAATTATACAATTGGTGATGTTTTAGCTCGTTTTAAAATGATGCAAGGTTATAATGTTTTACATCCTATGGGATGGGATTCTTTTGGAATGCCAGCTGAAAACGCAGCTAAACAAAATAATCTGGACCCTAAAGAGTGGACTGAAAAAAATATAGAAACAATGAAAAGACAGCTAAAACTATTAGGTCTTTCTATTGATTGGGATAAAGAAATATCAACCTGTTCTCCTAATTATTATAAACATCAACAAGCTTTTTTTTTAGAATTGTATGACAAGGGTCTTGTTTATAGAAAAGAGAATTATGTAAATTGGGATCCAATTGATGAAACAGTTCTTGCAAATGAACAGGTAATTGATGGAAGGGGATGGAGGTCAGGTGCTTTAGTGGAAAGAAAAAAATTAAACCAATGGTTTTTTAATATATCAAAATTTTCAAATGAACTATTAGAAGGCTTAGAAACTCTTGATGAATGGCCCAACAAAGTCAAAACTATGCAAAAAAATTGGATAGGGAAATCATTTGGTTGTGAAATAAGCTTTCCAATAAAAAGTTCCATGCCAATAGAAAATATAAAATGTTTTACCACAAGACCCGATACTTTATTTGGCTTTTCTTTTTTAGCAGTCTCCGTTGACCACCCAATTGCAAAATTTTATGAAAATGACGAGGAATTCTTAAAGTTTAAGGATAAATGCTCAAAAACTGGTACCACAGAAGAATCTATCGCACAGGCAGAAAAATTAGGCTTTGAAACAAAATTAATTGCTATTAACCCTTTAGACGCATCGATAAAAGTACCTGTCTTTTTTGCAAATTTTGTACTTATGGACTATGGTTTTGGTGCTGTATTTGGCTGCCCAGCTCACGACCAAAGAGATTATGATTTTGCAAAAAAATATAATTTGAAAATTACTCCTGTAATCGAACCTATAAATGAAAAAGATAATCCTCAGTTAAATAATAAAGCTTATAATGGACCCGGTAAAATAATTAATTCTAAATTTTTAAACAATCTAAGTGCACCCGATCAATCTATATCAGAAACTATTAAAATTTTAGAAGACAAAAAATTAGGCAAAAAAAAAATTAATTTTAGATTAAAAGATTGGGGTGTATCGAGACAAAGATACTGGGGATGCCCTATTCCAATTGCATACAACGAAAAAAATAAAATTGTTAAAATACCCATAACAGATTTACCTGTAAAATTACCTGAAAATATAAACCTTAAAACTAAGGGCAACCCTCTTGATCATCAAAAAAATTGGTATGAAGTTGAGATAAATGGAGAAAAATGTAAAAGAGAAACTGACACTTTAGATACATTTGTAGACTCTTCTTGGTATTTTTTAAGATTCTGTTCAAGTAACAATACTAAAAACGGATTTGATTTAGGTGATGTCTCTTACTGGATGCCTGTTGATCAATATATTGGTGGGGTAGAACATGCAATTCTTCATCTTTTATACTCAAGATTTTTCATGCGTGCAATAAAACATGAAAGGGAGGAATTTATAAACCCAGAGCCTTTCAAGGGATTGTTCACGCAAGGAATGGTTTGTCACGAAACATATAAAGATAAAAATAACCAATGGTTAAGTCCCGATGAAATAGAAACAAATGATGGAACTAATTTTTATATTAAAAATAGTCCAAAAGAAAAAGTTAAGATTGGTCCAAGTGAATCTATGTCTAAATCAAAAAAAAATACCATTGATCCAGAGAAAATAATTAAATACTATGGCGCTGATGCTGTAAGACTTTTTATTTTATCTGACAGTCCACCAGAAAAAGATGTGCAGTGGTCAGATCAAGGAATGGTTGCTTCTTATAAATTTATTCAAAAGTTTTGGTTACTACACAAGAAAATTTTGACAAAAAGTTCTTTAAAAGAAAAAAAAGAAAGCTCAACATCATTGATAAATTTTACGAATGATTTAATTAATAAAGTAACAAAAAACTTAGAGAAATTTCATTATAATGTAATTGTTGCTAACTTACATGAAACCTACAATTTTTTAATTAAGGAAATTGAGAAACCCATTAATTTTTCTGATTTGTCTAAGAATTATAAAAAAATACTAAACTTAATGATACCAATAATTCCTCATTTTGCTCATGAGTGTATGAATGAAATTGACAAAGAAAATATTTGTAAATGGCCAACTACAGACACTAAAGTGAAAATAAATAAGGACTACAGCATTGTGATTCAAATTAATGGTAAAAAAAGAGGCTTAATGGACTTTGACGATGATGTTAAAGAAAATGAGCTGATTCAAAAAATAAAAGAAGATGCTACTATAAATAAATTTATTGAAAACAAAGAAATTAAAAAAAGTATTTATATAAAAAATAAATTGATAAACTTAATTGTCTAATGAAAAAAAAAATTATAATTTTATTAACATTTTTTATATTTTCTAGTTGTGGGTACACACCAATTTATTCAAATAAAAATTTTAGTGTTAATATAATTAATATTACCAAACTTAAGAATGATAAATTAAATTTCAAAATAGAAAAAAGATTACAAAGTTTTTCTGATAAGAATAGCCGAAAGTTAATTAAACTAGAGATGGATTCACAAAAACTAATTACTGTGATCTCAAAAGACTCGAAGGGGGATCCTTCTAGATATGAGATGGTTGTTAAATTAAATTTGAATATAGATTATAACAATGAAAATTTAAAAAAAACTTTTGAAGAAAGATTTAATTACAAAACAAATACGAATAAATTTGAATTAAATCAATATGAGAAAGAAATTGAAGAATTATTAATAAACAGAATTATTGAGAAATTAATTAGAGACTTGTCAAAGATTTAAAATGATTATTAAATCATTCGAAATGGAGAAGGTAGCAATAAAGCATAACTTTTTCCTATTTTATGGTGAAAATCAAGGCTACAAAAACCAAATCATAGAAGAAAAATTTAAAACAAAATATAAAGAGAATACTTATTATTATGAGGAAGAGGACATTCTTAATAACAAAACAAATTTTTTTAATGATATTTTATCTAAATCTTTTTTTGATAATGAAAAATTAATTATAATAAGTAGAGTTACAGACAAAATAAAAGAACTCATAGAGGAAATTTTAGAAAAAGAAGTTGAAGATATAATTATAATTTTAAATGCTAATACTCTTGAAAAAAAATCAAAAATTAGAAATTTGTTTGAAAAAAAAAAAGAAACTGCCTGTGTTGCATTTTATGAAGATAGTGTTCAGTCTCTATCATCAATAATAAATATATTTTTAAGAAAAAATAAAATTTCTATTTCACAAGAGGCTATTAATATAATTGTTGGAAGATCCCGGGGAGATAGACAGAACTTAAATAACGAACTCGAAAAAATTAAAAATTTTACGAAAAATAAAAATAAAATCGAAATAAATGACTTATTGAAACTTACAAACTTAGCAGAAAATTATAATGTTTCTGAATTAGTTGATTGCTGTCTGTCTAAAAATAAAAAAAAAACAATCGTTATTTTGAATGAAAATAATTATTCAGCTGATGATTGTATAGTTATTATAAGGACATTTTTAATGAAAACAAAAAGACTTATTAAGTTAAGTAAGAGAATGCTTGAGACAAATAATATTGACCTAGTAATTGCAAACAGTAAGCCAGCAATATTTTGGAAAGAAAAAGATGTCGTGAAACAACAAGTTAGGAGCTGGTCTTATAAAAAAGCTGAAAATTTATCTTTTGAAATTAATGAAATTGAGCTTTTAATTAAAAAAAATCCCAGTAATTCAATTAATATTTTGTCAAATTTTATAATTGAAAAAGCTTCTTCAATTAGTAATTCGACTTCATAATCTCTATAATTTTATTTAATTGAACAGAATCTCTGTACTCAAAAATAATTGATCCTGAATTATTTTTTTTATTTTTAATAAAAACGTTTAATCCAATTTTTTCAATAATCGAGTTTTCTAATTCTTTTAAATTAGAATCTCTTGTTGTTTTAAATGACCCTTTTTTTGATTTAAAAATTTTTACAAAATTTTCTGATTGTCTTACTGATAATTTTTTCTCTACTATTTTGGTAGCAACAAATTCTGCATTATTTAACCCAACTAAAATTTTTGCATGTCCTGGTGTTAACTTCTTAGTTTCAATCAACTTTAAAACTGACTTTGGTAAAGTGAGTAATCTTAAAAAGTTGCTTATATGGCTTCGACTTTTTCCAATAAATTGTGCTACCTTTTCTTGATCATAAGAAAATTCATCTATTAGACGTTGATAACCGCTAGCTTCTTCAATTGCATTTAAATCGTTTCTTTGAACATTTTCAACAATTGAAAATTCTAAAGATTTTAAATCATCTACATTAGTTATAACAACTGGTACTTCATGAAAGCCTGCTTTTTGAGCTGCTAACCACCTTCTCTCACCTGCAATTATTTCATATTTAGAGTTGTTACTATTAGATTTTCTAACAATGATTGGCTGTATAATGCCTCTCTCTTTTATTGAATTTGTTAAATCTTGCAAGCTTTCTTCATCAAATATTTTTCGTGGTTGAAATTTATTGCTTATTAAGTCGCTTATAGAAATTTTATTAATATCTATTTCTACTTTTGTTTCACCTATTAAAGATGATAATCCTCTTCCTAAACCTTTTTTTATTTTATTTGTGTCCATTAAGCGGCACTCCCTATTTTTTGCTCCTGATTAATAAATTCATCTGTAAAACTAAAATATGATTTGCTTCCTGGACAAGACTTGTCATAAATTAGCACTGGCATACCGTGGGATGGGGCTTCAGATAGTCTAACATTTCTTGGTATAATGGTAAGATAAACTTTTTCTTTAAAATAATCTCTTGCTTCCTTTTCAACTTGTGAAGAAAGTTTGTTTCTTTTGTCGTACATCGTTAGTAAGATTCCTCTTATCTTTAAATCAGGATTTAGATTAACTTTTATTCTCTCTATGGTCTTCGTTAACTGTGTCAGACCCTCTAATGCAAAAAATTCAGTTTGTAATGGCACCACAAGCGAGTTAGATGACACTAAAGCCATAACTGTAAGCAGACTTAGTGATGGAGGACAGTCAATAAGCACATAATCATAGGACCCTCTAGAATCATTTAAATATGCGGTTAATTTAACCTTTAATATGAACGCTCTTTCATTATCGCTGGCAGTCTCTAACTCAAGTCCAGATAAATCTACATTTGAAGTAATAATATCTAAATTTTTAACTTCTGTTTTTTTAATTACCTCTGAAACTGATTTACTTCCATTCAATACACCATAGATTGTGTCTCTCGAGTTTTCTAAATTTGATAGACCAAGTCCTGTTGTTGCATTTCCCTGTGGGTCCAGATCAATTACTAAAATTTTTTTTTCTTGTTGTGCTAAACCGGCTGCAAGATTGATTACTGTTGTTGTTTTTCCAACTCCACCCTTTTGATTTATTATTGAAATAATTTGCATTCTAATTTTTTAAATCTTTTTTTTAATATTTTTTATATTTAATAAAAATGAATCTTCGTTTGTAATACTTTTTTTCTTTTCAAAATCAAATTCCCAATCTTTCAAGGTTTCCTCTAAAACTTTTTCACCGTTCCTACCCATGAATAAAATTAAATTTTTATAACTAACAAAATTTTCATAGACTAAATTTAAAATTACTGGCAATGGCTTAAAAGCTCTTGCCATTATAGTACCTGACTTTAAATTTTGTGCCTCAAAAATATTTTCTTGTATAACTTCGGTATTTAATTTTAGATCTCTTGATACTTTTTTAAGAAAAGTCCCTTTATGATGGCTTTTTTCGTGTAAGTGAACTTTTGTCGATTTTTTTAAATTTTTAATCATAATTGATATAATTATGCCTGGTAATCCTCCTCCTGATCCGATATCAGTTATTATATTGCTATTTAAATCAATAAATTCAATACTTTGTGCTGAATCTACTATATGACGTTCTCTAATTACTTGATTTTTAGCTGTTTCTTTACTTATAATATTAATTTGTTCATTACCCTTCTGTAACATTGATATGAATAGCTCAAAATCAATTAATGTTTCACGTGGAACATTTTGGTCTTTTAATAGTGAATATTTTTTAAAAATTTCTTCCATTAAGCTATAAGCTTAATAGACTTTCTTTTTACATGTGACAACAAAATATATACAGCAGCTGGGGTTATTCCATCAATTCTAAGTGCCTGTCCCATTGTTTTTGGTTGTATTTCTTTAAACTTAGCTTTTACCTCATTTGAAAGTCCAGAAAGATCATCATAATTAACTTTATCAGGTATGGCTAGATTTTCGTCTCTTTTGAATGCTAATATATCAGCTTTTTGTTTCTTTAGATAACCTCTGTAATGGGCATTTATTTCAACTTGTTCATCTATTTTTTTGTCAAAAAAAGGTATTTCAGGCCAAATTTCTCTTATTTTTTTCATATCAACTCCTTTTTGGGATAATATTTCATTAGACTTTCTTATAATACCATCTTTTGCAATTTTGATATCAAAATTATTTATTTTTGTTGGAGATATTGACAATTTAGACATTATTTTAGATATTATTCCCAATTTGTACTCTTTATCTTTGAAGAAATTTTCTCTTTCTTTAGATATCAACCCAATTGCAATTCCTTTATTTGTTAGTCTTTGGTCAGCATTATCAGCTCTTAAACTTAGTCTATATTCTGCTCTTGAGGTGAACATTCTATATGGCTCAGCAACTCCCTTTGTTGTTAAATCATCTATCATAACTCCAATATAACCATCTGATCTATCTAAAATAAAAGGTTCTTCTTTCTTAAAAGATAGAGCAGCATTAACGCCAGCTATTAAACCTTGTGCAGCGGCTTCTTCGTAACCGGTTGTCCCGTTTATTTGTCCTGCTAAAAATAAATTTTGAATTTTTTTAGTCTCAAGAGTCAAAAATAATTCTCTAGGGTCAATATAGTCATATTCTATAGCATAACCAGGCCTAATTATTTTAACGTTTTCTAAACCATTGATATTATTACATATTTCTTGTTGAACGTCCTCAGGTAGTGAAGTAGATATTCCATTTGGGTAAATTGTATGATCATTTAGCCCCTCTGGTTCTAAATATATCTGGTGACGGTCTTTATCAGCAAACTTCACTATCTTATCCTCTATAGACGGGCAGTATCTTGGACCAACTCCCTGTATGCTTCCCGAGTACATCGCGCTTCTTTTTAAATTTTTTTTAATTATCTTATGAACCTTTTCGTTCGTATAGGTCATCCTACATGAAACTTGTTTGTTTAAATTTTTTTTAGTTAGAAAAGAAAAAAAGTAAGGATCATCATCTGCAAACTGTTCCTCTAGATTGTCATAGTTAATTGTTCTTGCATCCAATCTTGGTGGTGTTCCTGTCTTAAGCCTTCCTACCTTGAAGTCATATTTTTTTAGCTGCTCGCTTAAACCCGTAGAGGGCTTCTCGTCAAACCTTCCAGCCGGTGTTCTTTCATCACCAATATGAATTAAACCATTCAAAAATGTGCCTGTTGTTAAAATTAGCTTAGCACATAAAACTTTTTTACCTGACATTGTTTCAAAACCACTTATAGTGTTTTTGTTAAAAATAAATTTAATAACTGGATCAGCAAAAACACTTAAATTACAGTAGTTTAATAGTTTTTCTTGCATATATTTACGATATAATGATCTATCTGATTGAGTTCTTGGACCCTGAACA
>MDSY01098047.1_pt1 | contig 13090 bp, 5 predicted proteins | sample 811131 | NCBI WGS metagenome assembly MDSY01 (sample SAMN05326643, study PRJNA326480) | marine metagenome | isolation source: seawater | place: Atlantic Ocean: South West | collected 2010
ATCATGTACTGCAGGATCATAAGTAACCCCAGAACCCGGCTCTTGTCTATCAGCTACATCAATTACATAGGTAGTACCGTCTCGTACTAACTTTGGTATCTTTGAAAAGGTAAGGGTTTGAAACTTAATTCTAGCCTCATCTCCAGTTCTATTTCCTTTTAACTGTTTATTATCTAGTATTCTCAGTAAAACACTTGCATAAAAAGGAGTTGTAGTACCGCTAATAATACCATTATTATCTGATGTTAAAGTAATTTTACCGTTACTAGTAGTTAATACAGGTGTACAATCTGTTCCAGTAATACCATCGGTTTGAATGGCACTACCACTGGGATCCTGATCTGTGGTTTCATTGTTAGTATCACCATAACTAAAAGTATTATCTGCCACACTAGAAGTAAAGGGAGCATATGTTAATTGTTGTGGTCCCTGTGCAGAAAGCCTATATACTGTGGGGGTACAACCACCGAACTCAGTTGCATCTGCTGTACCATCCTCATTTGCATAAAAAGTATGGGTTGCATTATTAAAATCTACCTCATAGCCGGGCTTGCCGATGTCTATAGCACTTAAAGATATCTTATCCTTGGCTGCTTCTTCGGCATTTGCGGGTACTCCATTAGTGTCATCTAATTCGAATACATTTACATATAAAGTTACCGAATCTCCATTTAAGTTACCTATAGTAGAGTCATCAGCAGGGGATTTAGGTTCATAATCAAGGTGTAATGTAAAATCATCATATGCTTGACTATTAGAACTACTACTAGAATCCCAATGATTGACTCCTTTATATTGATTAGAAGTATTACTAGCGCTAGCTGTAGCATTATTACTAAGAATATAGTCTTTAGTGGCTGCATTACCATCTTTATTAATACTTATCCAATATTGGTATTGCCAGACTTTATTATTCGCCAGATTACTAGGAGTAACTCTAAAAGTTAGATTTCCGCTAGGATTGGTTCTATCTTTACCTTCATAAAAAACTACTACTCCATTGGTGGAGACTATAGATAGTTCCCCTACTTCTCGTCTCTTTGTTACTGTACCTGATATACCATTTCCCGATACTGGGTGCCAAGGGCTCGCAACTGTTCTAACACTTGTACCATTCGGCCCTTGTACATTTACCTCTTTTACGTGTCGTATCCAGTGATATCTTGGTTGATCCCCAGAGCCCATAGGAGTATATTCGAACTTAGTTATTCCTCCAGATTTGCTAGAGTTCTTTATTCCATCTAGCCAGCCTCTTTTACCTTCCTCATCTATTTGTGTGGCTCCTCCTGTCCAAGGAGTTATATTTGAAACAGGTGCTATGGATGAAGTACCGGAAAAAGATCCTACATAATTATTCCAGATCTCCGTATTAAAATTTGTATTCCATGTTGTTCCATCTTTCTTAAAACAATCAGAATGATTAGTCCATGAAAGAACAAACTTTTCATTATCAGCATCAACAGAAACTGCTAAATTAGTCGGTGCCCCTGGGGCTTGTAATACAGGATTAGCAGGACCCTCAATACCTACAATATCTGATTTTCGTTTTTTGATTAAAAAGGATTCATCATTATGCTCGATTGCAGTTACTTGAACAGCACAATCTTCACGCATGTTTAAATTAGAAATTCTGTAATATTCTCCTTTTTTATATACTTTTCCTAGAGTAATATTACTTGCTGGTGCGACAGTGGCAACATCTGCTTGATTAGTTTTAAAAGAGGTACTATTAACCACTTCAGAAACTGTAAAATATGAATTATTAAAAGCTGTAGCACCCACACTCCCATGCCCTTGAGGGATACTAATATCTTCATATCTAACTACATCCCCTACCTTAAAACCATGAGGGGTAGAAGTAGTAGTTTTACCTTGTGTACTAAATTCAACAACTGGAATATCATCACTCCCCCATCCAAATCTAGGATAGGAGACTTGTATGATAGTTCCTGCAAGAAGAAGATTGCCTTTTGGCTCCATTATAAAATTTATCTTCTTCCCATATCTACTCTGATCTAAATATTGTTTGGCATTAATTCGAGCATTAAAGTAGTTCAGAATATGCGGAGTTTTTATATCTTGTTTTTTAGGAATATTTCTATCTTCTGCTAAATAATTAGAATTAAAATAAGTTACGGCACGATTACCATAATCTTGCTGTGGGTCTGGAAAGTTAACACTAACTGTATTTTTAGAGTTTTTCTGACCATCGTCTTCTACAGTAATTGCACCTACAATATCATTTTCTCTTATTATTCGAGTATCATTTGCTCCAAACCCTTCTAGAACCGCAGAGGATTGTATATCCAATTCATACTTTCCATTAGAGTATCTTAAAATTCCATTAAAATGAGCTAATAAAGTATTTATATTTGCAAAAACAGTAGTATTGGTGTCAATAACGGGACAAGCTTGGTGTCGTGTTACTTCTCGTTGGTTTTGTGACTGCCACCCCAGATATCTCCAATATTTAACATCATCTGCGTCATATAGAGAGTAGCCATTAACAGTAAAGCCTGTTCCACTCCATGATTTAATAAATGGATTGCCTTCAAAACTAACTGAACCAGTTGAGGCGTTTGCCCCTTGAGAAGCAAAACTTCCTACATAAGGATTTAAAGAAGAAGCTCCTGAGCCCGAGCCAACTCTATATAAAGTTATAGACTGTCCAAACGCACCATTAGAACTAGGAACTGTAACTGTCTTAAAAGTAGTTTCAGTATTAAGCCAGAATCTTCCCGTAAAAGGTTCCCACAGTAAATCTCCTGGGTTATAACCCTTCCAATCAAACCATTTATGTCCTAATTTTCCAATACAGCTTGTGAAAGTAACTTCTTTATATGTTCCTCCAGAATATCCAATATTTGAAGAAATCGTTGAAACTGTACCTTGCCATACTGTATTACCAGTATTATCTCCATCATCATCATACCTATAAACGTCTCCTACACTTATGGAAGCGTTTGAAGGAAATATAATAGAAACATCAGAACGAGTGTCACAAAGTCTTGCAACTGTCTTAAAACTATCTAAATCAATATCTTTTTCAAGATCCAACCCTTTACCGTATCTCTTATTAGTAATATAGTCTAATAATTGCATAGCAGGATTTATTGTAATTCTATTATCAGGTTTTGTTAAAATATCTATTTTATCCGCAACTCTAGTACCGCCACCGAGACCTGCTGCACTAGTAGGAGCTAGAGTAAAGTCTCCGGAAGCATCAATATCCCAATCATGACTAACAATAGCGACTACTGCACTAGAGGAAGAACCATAAGTAATATTCTTACTTTTTACTATTAAACGTTTCTGAATGACCCTGGTTCCGTCCTCTTTGGTTCGGGTTACCTTCACTATCATACCGAAGTAATAATCCTCGGTTGTATTACCTCCCGGAATAACTACTGCTTTAGGTACTCGCACAGAAGGGATATCCGTTGTATTCCACCCATTAGCAGGAAGTATATTAGAAATGTTATCTAGCGTAAGAGTAGAGGAATTTACCTTAGAACCATTAGAATCGGAAGTAACAAAAAATGAATAGTTTATTTTAGCTCTGGCTTCGTCAGAGGCGGATGAGGCAAAAACAGGAGCAATTCCATCGGCATATTCCAATGCTTTTGCAACGAATTCTCCTTGGTCTCCAGTTCCTGCATTAAGTACAATTTTTGTACCATTAGCTGTACCCCCGGAATAAGAAGCAACAGTAGCTGTTAAATTCTTTACTATACTAGCAGCGGTTATACTCTTATGTTCGTGTGTATTAAAATACCAACGTTTGCCTGTGGAACCCTTCATATAAAAGCTAGTAGTAGTTCCTAGCCCAGGATCAGAGGCAAATCTCCAAATTTGATGTTTTCCTGTATCTGTACTTACAGGAGGATCCCCTGTTGTACTACCATCTGAATCTTCATCATAATAAGTATGGAAATCAGCAATCGTAATAGCTGAACCAATTTGTGCGTCTCCACTAGTTTTATGTAATGTGACAGATTCCCCTAACTGAAAATCAGTAGGGTTATTATGTGCAGGGTCTGCTGTAGGAGGAAAAGGATCTTCCCTATAAGACCAATCATAATTATGACAAGGAAGAATACGACCTCGAACTACAAAGTCTAATTCAGGAATTTGTAAATCTTCCTCTGTAATCTCAAAGTGACAAACTACATAAGCTGTATCTAGTAATCTATGATTTGGTCCCCAGTAGTTTGATTTATCATCAGAATCGAAATATTGATCTTGAACTAAAAATTCTCCTGCTGCTGCTTTATGAACTAAAGTTTGATCGGCCTCTTGATCTGGTTTTCCTCTATGGAAGATTAACTTTGTATTAATTGGAGTTTCAAATACATGACCTAACTTATGTCGTATACCTGTTGCAGGGCTTTTTGTATTATTTTGTACATCTGAAATTGGAGTCCAACCTAATTCTGGAGCAAACACCATCATTTCTCGTGGACCGCCTTTATAGTCTACTCCATTAATATTAATACTACCGTAAGGGCCTGCATGTATATAAGAGGTAGATGTAGTATGTAATGATTTAGAAGCTAAAGTATCTCCTCTATCCTTTCTACCTTCACAAACAACACTTACTGCATCTGAGTCAGAGCTTCGGGTTCCTGAATCATTTGCGTCTGCACAAATTCTGCTTTTATCATCAATATAAATATCATATAAACCGCCAATTTCTCCTTCACATAAAGCGTATGCAGTATATACATTATTAGTTTTATTTTTATCTAAATCAACAAAAATAGGAAAACTATCAATTCTATTAACACCATATACTACTGGTAGACGACGAGCATCTAAATTAAACTTTAATTCTATTTCACGTTCTACTTCTACTTCATACTCGATAGTCTTACCACTACCCATGCCCAGAAAGCCGGATTTCTTAAACCTATACTTTGTTTCTGTTGCTTTATACTGTGATATTAAATTAAGTGCTTGTTCGGAGTGCGCAAATCCGAAATCACTTATATACTCTGGGCGAATAAGGGCTGCATAATCAGTTTCCCCCTGTCCATTAATTCCTCTATGTTCTGTATCTGAAGTTACACGTCCATTTACAGTTACAAAATCACCCCAATGACTTGTAAGACCCCAAGTAATTTCTGATACTTTATTAGGATCTTCTTTTAGTTTTACATTGGCAATTATACCTTTAAAAATTAAAATTGGACCAGCTATATACGTGTCGTCATAACCTTGCTGAGTACTATTAATTATCGGGGGAGCAGACCTTCCTATAATCTCTCCGGTAGTAGGATCTAATAATGCTTTATAAACATAGACCTCTCTATTTATATAATGGGCATAACTAGACTCGTCTTTACCGGCGAATAAACTGGAGTGCTCTTCCGTTTCTATTGTAAAAGTATAATTGGCATTCGAACTGGCGGAAACTCCTCCTGATTCTAAAATAACGGTAACTGTTTTATTGGCATTTCTGAAGCCAGTAATAATTATATACTTACCATTATTACCATCATCTGAAGCAATTCTAATTTTATCTCCTTCAGAAAAGCCTGCTTCAATCCAACTCTCGCTAATTTCTACAGTAACAGGGTTAGAATCATGAACAATAGTAGTACTAGCAGGGGCTACAGTTGAATTTAATGCTACTGCATCTAGAGTTAAAGACATACTTGTAGCTTTTGCTTGAGTAGTCTCTCCAACTGACCCTACTTTAACTAATCTTTCTGCTACGTAAGTTCGGGAACCATTCCAGTCACCTACTGAATTCTGGCTTCCATCATCAAAGTCTACGTTATGTGACGCATCAGTCAAATAAGAGTAGTCTTGAAAAGTTTCTGCAACTGCTCCCGTAACTGTTTTTATAGGTTTCTCAAATTTTACTAAATGAGCATATAAGAAAGGGTCTCCACTTCTGAGTTTAGCGGAAACATCTGAATTTATCTGGCGTAGTACTTTTACTGTCATGACTCGGCTTCTTCTAATTTAAGGCTAATACTATATAGATTGTCCACATTTAAGGAGTACTTTTGTAATGCGGAAGGCATTATTACTCGTACTTTTGGGTCGTAAAAAACAAAACTATCGTTATCGTTAGGGGTACCACTGGCAGTAATGCTTTTTGTTAGACCGGGGGTGAATGTAATTCTTACTTGATAATCTGCAGGACGTGCTAAGTTACTATCATAATGATCGTAAGTCTCTACTCTGGTAACCATATACGCTTTTGTATGATTGGTTGCTTTGGAGTCTTTTACAGTAAATAAATCACCAACGCTAGGTGCTCCATGCCCTCTCCAATTATAAGTTCTTTCATCATGTATTGTAATTGCAAAAGTAATATCAGCACTCGCTCCAATTAGATCTTTGTTAATAGTTATATTACTACTATTGGTATAACCGCTTCCTGGGTTTGCTATTTTGACCGTGGGAGTAACACCATTACCCACAGTTGTAGTTACATCAAATGTTGCTCCAGTACCTCCACCTCCAGTACTAGCAACTCTGGTGTAAGTGCTCGCAGTAGTAAAATTAGCAGTACTAGGTGTATTTATTGCGTATACGGCTCCTGAGATTCCATCCCTTCTACCCTGAAGCAATAAACTTGTTGACCCCGCTGCTCCTTGAGTAGGGTTTGTATCTGGAAACAAATTTACATTATTTGCTGTAGCTGGATTAATAAAAGTACTAAAAGTACTATCTTGCGGAGTCCTATACTGCGGTAGAGATACATAAAAAGGGTGTATTGCTCCATTACGTTGAAGTAAAAATGTATAAATAGGATTAAACTCTGCAAGAGTCATTTTATTATATTTGATATTAATATTCCACTTGTGTCCTGCTATAGATCGTGCTGAAACTCTTTGAGAATTTGTTCTACTTATAAGAGTTTTCTGATCGGAAACAAGGTCGACAGAAGCATAGCCAGGGCCTGTAGACCCTGTACCGGAAGCTCCAGCGGTAGAAATAAGATTATTGGGATCAGGTAGCGTATCCTGATAACTAGTAAAAGCTGCCACTATGCTCTCCTATATCCTGCGAATGGAGTACTATAAATACTTGTATCAATATTTTCTAGAAAAGGGTCTCCATATTCATTTGCGGCTGATCTTATCATGCCTATTATATTACCTTGTTGTTCTGTTAGTACTTCTTCCACTCCTACGGCATCAATAGTATTAATATTAAAGGTTACGTTATTTCCGCCTGCCATATTTTCAGTATCATCTGCAGGGACTATTCTTCCTGGTCTGTCTGGCATGAATAACTCAGGACCTTGCTCTCCGACTACATAACCGGCTGTTCCACCTGCCGCTCTATATCGTTTTCCTGCGAAAGCATTTTGGAAGTTTTCTGGACCTCCTATACCAGAGGCGCCTCTCATGTAAGCAAGCTCTCCAGCCGCTGATTGTGATTTAGCAAAATCTACACTATTCCTTCTCTTTCCTGCACTAACAGAGCCCGGTGCTTGTGGTGTTTGTGCTGCTCCACCATCGTACTGCATGCCAGAAATTAAAGAAATCTGCATTGCACCCATTGCAGCAGTTAGACCTGCCATTATAAAACTCCAAGGTGGAGGTAAACTAGAAAGTGCCATTGCTATACCAGCAGCGGTTGCCATTACAGCTTGGGCTAATTGTAACTTCTTCTGAGTTTCGAAAGCCTTTCGCTTCATTTGCTCTTTCTTTGCTTCTAATTCTTTTATTTTCGCTACACTTTTTGCGGATTGACCATCTCGTTTCTTTTCTGCCGCAATTTCTTTATCGATCGCAGCGATTGCAGCTTTTGATTTTGCAGCTTGCATTTGAGCGATTTGCCCAATCATTCCTGCAACTGCACCTAAAGCTTGACCTATGACTTTGGCTTTACCCGGTAAATCCATTGAGTCGAAAGCTTGGCCTAATGTTTTTATCTTACCATCGCTTTCATCAACCATCTTTTGTAGGTCGCCTGTTATTCCTTGAAAAGTGGTTGCAAATATATCGGTCATTGCAAAAGCGCCTTCACTTAACGAAGCCATTAATTCACCTTCAGGACCCATTTCTTTCATCTGATCCATCATAGGTTGTAACATATTACTCATAGCTTTTACTTTGTCGCCAAAATCCTGCTCACTAAATGCATTATTTTCATCAGCGAACGCATTTTGCATACGGTCAAATGTAGTAGATCCTTGAGTAGTAGAAGCCATAAATTCATTTCGTACAGCTTCATCGTCTTTAGTAGTACTAGTCGCATCAAGAAGACGACTTCCGTGTTCAGCATTTACGCCTTCCAAAACCAAAGTTTTAGTATCAGCTATAGTCTGCTTCATGGCTTCTAATTTTGTAGTATCTTGATCTCGAGCCCTGGCTTCCGCTATAAGATAATCATATTTTGCATCAAGAAGAGTAAATTCAATCTCTACTTGCATCCTTTTAATAGCAAATTCCTGATTAATAGCATTAATATTAGCTAGACGCATTTTTGCTTTAATATCTCTTTCTTCCTTTGCTGTAAGAGTTGTTGTCTTCCGTCTAGGATCAGCGAACGCAGCTTCTTCTGCCGCCATACGGAGTTGCTTTTCTTTTAAAGCTACTAAACTCTTCTGAGCACTGGCGGCTTTTTGCAGCATCTGCACAGAAGACTTATCTAGCTTTGCTTGGGCCTGGGCTACTATATATGCTTCATGCTCGGCTGTTTTCTTTGCCGCAACTAAAGCTGTTCGCTCTGACTCTAATTCTTTTATCCTCTCAGCATTTTCCTCTTGGAGCTGCATAGTATTGTATATAGCTAATTCATCGTCTAATAGTTTTATTTTGTTTAATCGTATTTCCTCTTCTATATCTAGGGCTGCTTGTGCAATCTCGGGACTTTCTCTTCTAATAGAGTTAAGATTTTTTAAAACTGCCTCTTGCTTTTTAATTGTTCCCGGCATTGTCTGAAGAGTGTTCATACTTGCATCTAATACTTTCTTCACATTCCTGAACTTATCTACGGCAGTATCTCCAGCAATTCCTAACTTATCCATTGCTTTCTTTAATTTAGAATCACTTGCATTTAAACCTGCTATTAAATCTGCTTCACCGGATGTACCCTTTGCTTGTTCTAAGGCGTTTTCTATTTCATCAAGACCAGATACTAGATTATCAAAAGGAGTTTCAGTTTTTGCTCCAATTTTTGCAATTTCTTTGTCAACCTCATCCAAAGCACCTGAAATACTCTCTATTTGATGTAAAGTTGCTTCAGTAGAAGTTGGTGCATTAATAATATTTTGAATATTTTCAAGTGTAAGTTCATCGCCATCAAGATCAGCTATTGCCTGTTTCCATCCTTTCAAATGCTCTTCAGTTACTGATAAACCTCCTAGCTCAGCCATCTGTACCGCTGTATCTAAAACATTATTTAATGCAGTAGGGTCTATATCTTTTAGTGAGTCCTTCAAATCATTAGTGGTTGCTACTTGATCACGATAAGCTTGTATTTCTGAAGAAGTTGCCCATCCTCCTCCTTTATATTGCTCGGCAAGGCTTGCTGCTGCATTTTCTAAATCTACAAGACTTTGCTGATATTCCTCATTCTTCTCTTTAAGTCCCGAATGCATCATTTCATTTAGTCTGTCACGGGCATCCATAACAGTTCCTGCTGTAGTTTTGAGTTCAGCATTCCATGCTTTGAAAGACCCTGCCATATCTTCCGCAGCCAGCTGTCTTAAAGTACCTTGTAATTTATAACCTGATTCCGCAATATGTAATAAACTATCAGCAATTTCATTAGCCTCGTCAGCGGCTTTATCGTCACCAAACCACTCATCCCAATAAGACATAGCAGTACCAATTAACATAGAAAAAATACCTATGTAGGGCATTGCAGTAAGAAGTGCTACTCCGAATGCTTTTAAAGATAAAGTAGCACTATAAATAAAAGTTCTAAGAGTTGCAAAACTAGCACCTGCTAATCCATTACTTACGGCTGTTAAATTAATTTCTGTTCGATAATTCCGAGTCGCTTCTTTAATTTTCTTAATTGCTTCACCTACTTGAAGCTTTGAAGCTGCACCTAATGCATCTGAGGCGGCTTCTGTTCTTGCCGCAGTAGCTGTTGCCAGCATACTTGTTCGTAAGCTTTTTTGTGCTGTTTCAACTTCTGCTAATTGAGCTGTTTTTTCCGCTATTTTCCTGCTATGGTCCCCTTCCATATTCATTAGATCTGTTAAATTAGAGGATCGATCATTATAAGCTTGATCTAAAGATTGTTGTGCCCTTAACATATCGTCGTATGAAGCAGTACCTTCTTGCAAACTATGGGATAGTTGTTTGTACCCTTTAGGTAGCTTTCCTGTAGTAGTAATATTTTGTTGTGCTTCAATAGCGGATTCTTTGTGCGCAGCTGCAAACTCTGCCATGCCTTTGGCAGCGCCCGTTAATCCCGGAAGTAAAGCGCCTTTAATAGAACTTGCAAATAGTAAAACTCCTCCTATTATTCCGGCTTTACTGGCTGAAAAAAATTGTACTAAAGGAATTAAGGCTTTATTAATAAGAGTAACGAACTCTTTTAATAAATCCTGTAATGCAGCGGATAATTGATTATAAGGATTTGGATCAACAGATGCAGCTATTCCTGAAAAGGCGCCGGTTCCTTCCGAAATAATGGCGTTTACAAACGCTTGCCGCTTTTGATATTGAGTTAATTGTCCCTCAGTGAGTCCCAATGAGGCAGCATAATCTCTTGAGGCAGTATCTAAACGCACCATTATACCTAATTCATCGAGGAGTTCTGGTTCTAGCTTTGCGGCACCACGTATCAAACGATTCAAAGCATCGGTCATATCTCGACCAAGTGCTAAAGAGGCACCTTTTGCGACCTCACCTAGTTTCATGATTTGTTCACTAGAGAAGCCTGAAGAAGTTGCGAGTGCAACTGCTGACATCGCTTCCTGAGTAGAAACGGCTTCGCCAGTAATTTCTTTTAATTTATCTGCAATAAAAGGAAGATTTCTCCCTGCCACAAGTCCAGTATGCTCCAGACCTTTTGCAAGCTGTTCTGCGGCTGCAGCTCTTTGTAAAACTCCAAATGCTGCTGTCAAAGCAAAAACGTTAGCGGCTAAAGTAGCATAAGCTCCTACTAAGCCCCCTCCGCCTACCATGCTTTGGTTCATTTTTGAGAAAGCTTTTGTGGAGTTCATGCCCGCTTGGGCTACTCCTTTATTTCCCTTGCTCCATTTATCCGCTGCTTTAGTAGCGCGGTCTGTGGAAGTAGCAGTATTATGAATAGCACCTGCTGCAGCATCTGCATCTTTCGCCAGTATTCTCCATGAACCGTCTTTTGTTGCTTTGACGGTAAAGGTAATGCTATTTTCTGCCACTATACTTTCTCTTTAGCTTTTCATGCTCCCTCTTCAAACGTTCTGAAGATTCTTTAATTGCTCGCTGATCCAACTGATGTAAAATATCTAGTACAAAAGAGGGGTCTTCAATACCATACACATCTAATAAAATAGGTAGATTTGTATAATCTTTCCCCACATATCCTATATCAGGATACACTCTATCTCCTAAGTAATTGAAGATAACGGCTGCATCATTTACTTCTGCTGGAAAGTCCTCCCAATCTGGAGGCATTTCTTCAGGTTTAATCGGTTGTCCCATTTGTTCTTGCATTTCAAAATAACGCTCTCGCGTCATTCCAGAATCAAGATTTTTGAACAGCTCCTCCAGTTTTTCTAGGCATAGGCTCCTTTGGCTTGTTACGAAAATTATCTAAGTCAAAGACTACCTCATTGAGCCATGTATCAAATTCTGTAGATGAACTAACTAAGACTTCTGCATTTTCTTCTGAGTATTCCACTTCAGTATTTTTGTCTTTATCACCTATATCTATTAAAATTAAAGTTTCAAGATGTTCTAAAGTTAGTCCTTTCCAATTTTTTACACTGGCTTTTGTAAATAAAGTTACAAACTTCTCCTCATCTAAAGTTTCTTCGATTTGTCGTGACTTTCGATTAAACTTAGAGGTTGTACACCTTTTTCTTAATCCTGTTAATTCTTTTCTGGAAAGGTTTGCAACCTCTACAGAAAAACCGTCTAGGCCGGAAAAATCAATCCACACTGATTTTGTATCGACCACTAATTGTTTTAAATCCATACTACTTTATACTCCTATGCTGTGTTATAAGTTATTACGCTTGAAAGCGAGGTTGGGTTTTGTGTCATTCTCCAATCATACCCTTCAGAAAATACCTCTGATGGCTGAATTCGATTCGTAAATGAGCAATTACTTATATTAAAATCTACGCCATAAAAAGGTGTTACTGAACCTGCTTTTATTCTTACGCTAGTATTCCTACTCCACGTAAGTAAATCGGTTGATCCTTGTTCTAAATACTTTGATATTGACCCTGATAGTACTCTAGTTCCTACTGTAAAGTCTGTAGGGTACATAGAATTTGTATTATCAGTTGCCTCTAATCCCCCTTGTATAGTGGTATGTTGATTCCACTGGATATCATTTTCTAACTCTACTGAAATGCTTACAGGAGCTATATCTGTGCTACCAATAGTGCACTGAGTGATACGGGCTAAGTTGTAGGTACTGGTAGTAATACTGGTGTTCTGTGCAACACCTGGTATTGTTCCAGTAAATTTTGACAGCTTAGATGCTTCGCCTTCTACCGTTAAACTCAGGGGTTTAGATTTATTAATCTCGAACGACCCATTTGTAATAACGCCCTTTTCCAGCTTAAAGTCATCTTGCGGAGTAGATATGTATAAATCAAAAGTTGCATAATCAAGTAATCTTTCAAATACAATTTTATTTCTTACTTCTTGTAATAACGGAACAGTGAATGAAAAAGTTGCAGGCTGTGCTTTATTTATTATAGAACCTTCAAAACTAGCTTGGTTATGTAATGTTTTTACAGCATACGACGTTTCTGTGAACACTTGACCGAAAGTAATTTCACTTATATCTAGCTTATACTGCTTGCTACTATGCACAAGATATAAACTAGCTTCTCTTTTATAAGTAAATTCTGCCATGTCATTCCGTTTTATATGATAAGGGGCTCCAAAGAGCCCCTCTCTTTACCCTATATATTATATTTCAAAACACCAACAATGTCAAGAAT
>MDSY01074033.1_pt1 | contig 13088 bp, 16 predicted proteins | sample 811131 | NCBI WGS metagenome assembly MDSY01 (sample SAMN05326643, study PRJNA326480) | marine metagenome | isolation source: seawater | place: Atlantic Ocean: South West | collected 2010
ACTTCCAAATTGTTACAAAGCATTTACAATTCCACTACAAATATATGGTAATAGTGATGATGTCAAGCTGGTAATTTTTGATCAATACTATTACGGAGGTCCAGCTAAGTTTGTATGCGGAGAAGATACAAGCGAATGGAATATACATTATAATACTTTTTTATCAGATTATAGTGATGTAGAATTCTATAAAACATTTAAAGGTGGTATAGACAAAGAATTTAAAGAACAGTATCTAACACATCTAAAAGATGAATGGTTAGATGGATTAAGCATTAACAAAGCATTGCCTTGGAAAATTGGTAGTGCATTGTGTTTTGATAGTTTATCATTACATTGTAGCAGTGATTTTAAAAGTAAAGGCATTAGCCGAAAGATAGGCATCAGCATTTTTACAGTAAGATGAACAAAAATTATAAAAGCATAATGAAGAAAAATCCGTGGGTTCAATGCCCGCAAATACCTAGTGTTCAAGAATTATTAGGAACTGTTCGTGTGACAAACTATACCAGAGGTGCAGGTAAAGCAAAAAAAAGATTAGATCTTTTGGAAACACTATACAGAAAATGGGTAAAAGATATTGTTGATCTAGAAGACTTTCGTTATTGCTATTTTGTAAATGGTGTCACTGATGCTATTAACCAATGGATTGCTACAGAAGACAGACCTTGGCAATACTTTGAAGGTGATTATGAATACGCAAAAATGATAAGCGGAAAAGGAAACAGTACAAAATATCTGAACAGTACAGATGTATTATATGTTAGTAATCCTGCTTGTAGCACAGGTAATTTTATTAAATTAAATGACATACCTAATCCTGTAATTTTAGATTGTGCTTACATTGGTAGCACACTAAAACATAAGATAGCAGTTCCTAAAACAACAGAACAGATTTGGTTCAGTTTTTCCAAAGGTTGGGGACTGGTAGGACAACGTGCAGGACTTGTGTTTACAAAATTACCACACAAAAGTTTACATCCTATGAAACGTGTAGAAGCATGGAATTACACTAGTGTTGAAACTGCACTTGCAATAGTGCAAACATACGAAATAGACACTGTTGCAAGTGAATACAAGCCCGTACAGCGGCGTTTGTGCAAACAATATAACTTAGAACCTAGCGATTGCTTTTTTATTGCTACAAGCAGAGATGAACAATATAAAGTTCGTAGGCGTATAAAAGATATTGCAAGATTAGACTTATCGGTGCTTATGAATGGATAAAATGAATAGAAATACAACAAAATTTAAAGCTATAAACTTGAAATTTGACAAACAGATATTTCAAGATAAATTAAGTTTGATCGAACAAGATAACATGCTTCCGGACAACAAAGCCAAAGGAGTTAGTACCTGCTGGATTGAAGATAAACCTATGTTTGCTGATATATACCATTATACCAAAAAAATTGCTGATACTTTAAATTGTGGTTTTTCAAGGGCGTGTTTTTCAACACAAATGTACAGCGATAGTCATTTGCCCCCGCATATAGATTTTGATGACGACTTAATGAAAGAAGATATACACGGAGAAATTTACAGCTTAATTATTCCAATAAAAGGAAAAGGTACTACTACTTTTTTTAAAATATTAGAAGAAGACAATGGACCTTACATCGATAATTGGAGATACAGACATGATGTGCTGTATGATCCATTTGACAAAACAAAAAAAGAAAAACTACAAATAGAAGATAAAATTGAAATTACTGAACCTACAATTTTGCGTGTAAGTTATCCTCATAGTGTTACAGTTATTGAAAGTCCCAGAATCACATACCACGTCAAACTTTTGAGATGTAAGTATGATTTAAATACTGTTGCAAAAAAATTAGAAATGTTAGGCTAAAAAATGCATAAAAACTTTAGAACAGTTTATAATAAAAATAAATCTTTACCGCACTATGATATTGAGAAGTACAAAGTGCGTCCACAAGAACATGTAAACTACCATAAAAAATATACAGGATACAAAGGCGTTGTATGGACACCTTTAGATTTGCCCAAGCTAGAATTAGATTTAGACAAGTTATGGAATGTATGGAAGAAAGTTGTTGAAAAAGAAATACAAGGAACTGCAAGTCCTTGGTTTGACAGCAAGCCAGAAGATTTAAACAGTGCAAGACATACAAACTTTGACAAAACACTTCCTAAAGTAAATGATCATGATTATAGAAATTTAATTGTACTACGTGCAGAAGGTAGTTATCACAGTGCAGACATCAAAGGCGAGTGGGAAGATTTTATGCATGATGAAATGCCTGAAGTAGTTGAGTGGCTAGAAGCAATGCCTTGGGATAATCTGCGTTGGGTTGGTTTTGTAGGTAGAGATACTCACGGTGTAGGTCCACATTATGACGAGTACAGACCTCTAAGACATTTATTAGAACCTCAAGAACCTAGTCAAGTAAGAGTGCGTTGGAGCCGTGTAACTGATTGGAAAAAAGAACATTTGTATTTTACAAAAGACCATGCCGAAACACGTATCTATCCTATGCTACCTCCTGATACAAACTCAATGGCATATGATGGTACTGTTCACGAACATGGTGCTGATGCAGGATACCATCCTACAGAAAGAATTCAATTAATGCCAATGGGAACACTTAACGTACCCAAGTGGCATGATCTACTAGATAGAAGCATAGAAAAATATAAAGACTATGTAATCACGGAGGATTTTTTTAAATGTTAGAATTTTCCAAACATGTAATTTTTGATGAAATAGAATATGATAGAAATGAATTGGAAGCATTTGTAAAGCAATTTGATGATTGTATTGTAAATCATGCTGATTGGCAAAAAAGAATACACGGCGGAAAACAAAGCTATGGTGTGCCTAAAGGATATAATGTAGTTGATACAACATTGCTAGAAGGCAAGATACCTACAGAATATCCTGAAGTGAGAAATTTATTAGATAAATTTAAAATAGCCATAGATGAAAAACATGTGGTTTTAAGTCATTATGATGTAGGTTTCAAACTAAGACCTCACACAGATCATGCTTGCCAAGCAAGTGTGATGTTTCCTATACTACCTGAAGATGCAGGAGCAGAATTAATATTTCATGATGTTGAACCACCATACGAAAAAGCATTTGATTATAAAGACTATTGGGACAAAATTGATTATGTGGTACAATATCAAACAAAGTATCCTACAGCATTTACAACTCAAGTCCCTCATAGTGTTGCAGAAGTCAAAGAATCAAGAATATATCTTAAATTTATGATTTTTAACCATACGTTTGGGGAGTTAAAAGATCTCTGCAAAAAAGGAGAGCTATTTTGATCATACAAAATAAAAAACTAGATGCTATTGATCCTATTGAAGCAAGTAAACTTACAGCTGAACACGGATATCTTATAATTGAAAACAGTGGTGCAACACCCGAAGAGTTTGCTGAATGGAATTTAGAATATGGCTACAACATAAGTCCAGACATATGGTGTACAGACAAAGACCATAGTGAATATTTTTGGAGAGTAACAAATCAAACTGTTGACGGAAAAAACAAAGGACTTTTTGCAGACGATGAATTAGATTGGCATTGTAATCTTGTGCCCCATGCTGATGCACAAGAACTAGTAGGCCTATATGCTAAAACAATTACCTACCATACAGAAACTTGGATTTGTTCTAGTATTCCTTATTTTGATTCTTTATCAGAAGATACTAAACGTTTTTACAAATCTCTAGAAACAGTTATATGGCATGCAACAGATAAGAAACCTATTAACCAGCCTTGGAAGCCTGACTGGGATGTCAAATATGAAAAAGAAGTAATAGAAGGAATAAAACAAAATAGAGATAAAAGTAAGGTGCAATATAGTGTTAACATAGGCGAAGACGAAAAGAAAAAATTCAATGAATGGCGAGGAGTTCTTCAAACTCATAATTTTGTACCTAACCATCCTTTGGGCGTTGAGGGATTTTGGTTTCAGCCATACGATATCACAGACTTTGTACAGAATGGAAAAACGCTAGAAGATAGCAATGACATTTATCAGAATATATGGTCTGAGTGGATTTGTAGCGATAAGTATACGTACAAGCATGTTTGGAAGCCTGGAGACATTATGTTAATGGATCAGCTTACAACAATACATAGACGTCCTGATGTTCTTAAGGACAAACCCCGAGAATTGTTAAGGACAGCATGTTGGTATAAAGGAGAAGTACGTAAGCACTTTGACTACGTATTATAGGAGGAAAAATGAATAAAAAAGATTTACCTACAACAGCAAATCTTGGATTAACAATAGATCTTGAGAAGCTACGAGTAGAAACTGACAAACTAGCAGAAAAATTTGTTGATGTAAAAACAGCAAATCCAATGTTGTGTGATAACCATATGGAACTTGTTGCTAATGTTTATGATAATTTTGAACAAATCAATCTTACAACTCCTAGTGAAATACTTCCTTATACCGCAAGTATCAAAGAAAGATTAAGACGCAGAGAGGAACATTTATATAATGTTCCAACAGAAGATTATCCAGGTAGTGTTTTTGAAGAAATAGTAACACAATGTAAAGCACCTGCAAGTAGAATTAGAATTACAAAGTTAGCGCCAGGAAAAATGATTCCTTGGCATGTTGATTATGATGTAAGTTATGCTGTACGTTGTATTGTGCCTATCTATGGTGGCAACAACGTAGTCAATTTATTCAAGAGGGACGGAGAATTAGAAGCATATAATTTAAAAGATGGCACAGCTAATTTTTTAAATATAGGTTATGCTCATGCAGTTGTAAACATGAGTGATAAACCTAGAATAGCCTTAATGTTTAGTTTGGACGGTACAGATGACATCACAAGTTTATAATTTTAATAAAACACAATTACACAACCTTGTTAAGAAAATACAGACAGAAGGGTTGTCTATTCATCATGATCAAGAATTTACAGAAGCACAGATAATAGAATTCTTCAAACGTATAGGAGAGTGTGAAGCGCCTGGCTTGTTTATGAATCCTAAGGATTATCCAGAAATATTTCTAGTATCAGACCGCAAAGACGAGCAAGGAAATAAACTTGGAATGTTTGGTGGAGGCGAACTTGGGTGGCATTCAAATGGTAATAGTAGACACTTGATAGATAAGATATTAATTTCTCTTTATTGTGTAAAAGGTGATGTGAATACTACTCTTAGTATTTGTAACACAAGTCAACCTTTTTATGATCTAAGTAAAGACGAACAAGAGTATTGGCGTAGTATTACTATTCGTCTTAAGTTTCAAAATGACACTATGTACCATTTAGACGAAGACGATCCGGAATTAGAGTTTATGAGTAAAAATAAAGGCAGTATCCGTCCTCTCGTAGGCCAACATCCGCATACAGGTGCAGACTATTTTTACTTTCCGTATCACTTTATTATTAAAGCATGGGAAGGAAAGAAGCAAGTAGATCATGAAGAAATAATCGAAAAGCTAAAGCCTATTATTTTTAAAAGCAAGTATCAAACACATCATGTGTTTGCAGAAGGCGATTTATTGATGATGGATCAATTTACTACACTGCACAGAAGAACTCCTGTAATGGGCGATAGACTATTATGGAGAGTCGCCTGCGACTATAAAAGAGTATGCAATTAACAGCAATAAGTTTTAGTTATGCAGACAATAGTTTGCAAACTCGAGGACTAAAACTTTTACAAGAAAAGTTAGACATGCAAGTTTTTGACATGTTAGATTTTCATATGCCTATTTGTAATAGCAACAAAAGTGACGGCGTAGTACCTGTTAGTGTAGACAAATTTGTTGATGTATTAGAACAATCAGATGTGTTAATTTTTGCTGTAAGTGAAGCAACAAGTCATTACTGTGCAGGATTTAAAAATGCAATGGATTGGTTAGTTGTTAAATCTAAATTCAATGCACGTCTTGGCACAGACTATGCTATAACAGATAAACCAATATTTGTTATAACATTTACACCTACCTCTAATGAACCTAACGGTGGTAGACATTTTGATATGACGACAGAATTACTCCAAAAATTAGGAGCAGATGTAAAAGAATGCCATTTAATTAATAATTCTTGGAAAACAGTGATTCCGGGTGGTTTTAACGCTGTTTTAAGCGTCTACAGTGCGGTTACTAGTTTTCTGGGTACTTATATCCCATCTAGTGCAAAGACACGTTGTAAAGACGATTATAGCACTTTAACCTGGTTAAAAACATATAATGAATGGGATCTTGTATGGCGCTATGAAATGAAACCTGTGCATAGAGTAAATGGTATGCCTTGGCCCCGCATAAACAATAAAAGTCAGGAGTATATTGATGTTCCGTTAAAAGAAGATTATAAACTTCGTAGTATGGACTATTTAGATACACCCGAGGCACATTGTATTTTTGACAAACAAGCAGACATTATTATTGAAAATAAAATAAAAGGTATTGTAGATGTTGGTTGTAGAATAGGAATAATAAATGATATTTTACAAGAAAGAGGATATACAGATTACAATTATATGGGTTATGATACGTCTACTCAACCAATAGAATATGCAAAAGAGCTTTGGGCAGGATACGATAATATAGAATATAGATGTGCAAGTATGTACGATTCCAATCCAGTAGACTTTGATGTTGATTGTGTTATATGGAGTGGTGTGCTTTTATATGATCCTAATAATCATATGCAGTTGTTTAGAGATGTTACGTTCGGACAATACAATGCAAAACATGCTATCATACAAGAGCCTTGCAAAGAACAAGATCCAGATAAATGGCTTCCTAATATGAAGTTAAACACAATTGAACAAGACTTATACAAATATGCAGATGAATACAACTACAAGGATTGGGTAGTAGAAGCTCAAGTATTTTCAGGACGAAGAAGGATAGCCCACGTATGGATATAAAAATAATTCCTTATATTGTCGATGGCAAAGAAAATCCTGTTATACCTGGTATTGATTTAATAAATGCAAAACAAGCAATTAAATATATGAAGGAAGAAAGCAAATCAGATCGTCTTGCTGACAATTACGACAAATGGCTAAAACTAGAAACTATGGCAATGTACTGTGTTGTCTGGGATAACAAAACTAATAAGCCCGTTATGACTAGTGGTGCTCAACACATGAGTAACAATACTTGCAGACTCTTTAGTAGATACTACTTGTTTAATGATTATAGGACCAAACATAGTGATAATTTATATGCTAAAGTAGATGATTTTAAAACTGACATGTATATGCTTGAACAACTAAAAGACAAATATAAATTGTTCTTTTGGAGTCGTGATAAAGGTACAGGATTTTTTAAACGTATCAAAAATGCTAGAAATGATGTATTTGCAGATTGGCAAGTACACGACACACCTATAGAAATCCTATGGAAAGATAATATACAAGGTATTATATATACAGGTAATATAAATTATATTAGTGAACTAGCGGTTAACAAATAATTTTTCTGCCAACCAACCTCCAGTATCCCATTTGTGTAATCTTACTCTGCGGAAGTTTTCGTGATGATTTTTGTGATACCCTTCTCCAGCAATAAAGAAGTTTAACCAAGGAACATTAGCACCGCCTTCTGTTCTATGTCCTATAGTGTTTAGTAATCCAAATCCTACTTTTGCAAACACAAACGGCACAGCCGCATATGCAATCCAAAAGTAAGGGCTTATTAAGAAACTAATAACATTATGTGCTACAAGTATTTTTAAATGATGTTTGTGAAAAAATACTAATCTAGGATTTGCATATAGATCTTTTGCATACTTAGGAGGTATGTTTGGTATATCCCAAATTGTAAGTAATACTTTCCAAAAGCCTACATGTTTTGCACTGTGGGGGTCTTTTTCACTGTCTGAATGATGATGGTGCATACGATGACTTGCTATCCATCCAATAGGAGTTCTTATATAGGCTATTGAAAGCATGAATAATCCTACCCATTCAAACCAAACTGGAACTTTAAATTGTTTATGACAATAGTGTCTATGTAGGAGGATACTAGCACCAAAGTGAGATATTATCTGACTCCAGATTATCCCTATCAATATTGCTATTAGAATTTCCATTTGTACTCCTACAAATGTATTTAGCGAGGAATAACTAGGATTAAATTAAGTTGGCCCAAGCACCATTTTCATAGCCTTGGAATTTGTTAAGAGTTGTGTTGTATATGATCATACCATTAGCCGCTGTAAGTGCATCACGTTCTGTAGTAGTCATATTTCCTAGTAAAAGTTCTTGAGTTACCTGTGCATTACCATAAACTTCTAGAACTGCGGCTGGAGCTCTTGAGATACCATCGAATCCTGAACTGCCTGTTTCACCTCTAATCTGTAGTCTGCCGTCATTCCAAAACTGAATAAATTGTCCGTAGTTTGGTGTTCCTGTTGGATTTGGAGAAAAAATCAAATAGTTTTTTGTACAATCTTGTGTCCAATATGCACCAGTATCGTCTTCACCAAATATAATTCTACCAACTGATGTATCATTTGCTAAGGCTGACGCACCATTGTTGTTTCTTAGTTCTAGAGTAGCATGAGTGTTTGATCCTGTTAACTTGGTATTTGCCGCCCCTTGTATAAAATTTGCAGTAAATGTTCCTGTCGATGTGATGTTTATAGCATTAACATTACTGTTGACGCCGTCAACTATCATAGTAGAATCATCTGCAAAAACAGAGCCAGTTAAGTCACCGTCTAATGTTCCAGCGGCAGTTATTGTACCGTTAAACGTTCCTGTATGATCACCTGCGGCATTACCAAGTATATTTCCTGTTACATTCCCTGTTAAATCACCTGTAAATTTTTTGTTTTGTGCATCAACCATTGCAGTGGAGTCATCTGCAAATAAACTACCTGTAACGTCACCGTCTAAATTACCAACAACATTTCCTGTCACACCACCAATTAGATTGCCATTAAATGTAGTGCCATTCACTGTGGCGCCATTCAATGTAGTCACTGCTATTGTTGTTGCAGTAACAGAAGTTGTATCAACTACGCCTGTGATTTTGTTATTTACAGCATCAACAAGCACTGAAGAATCGTCACCAACTATACTTCCTTTGTAATCACCTATAAAATTAGTTGCAGTTACACTACCTGTAACATTAATATTACCTGTGCCTAGAATGTCTTTACTATTAATATCTAAATTTCCGCCAAGTTGCGGAGTTACATCTTCTAGAACATTATTGATACCACTAACAATATTTCCTCCTACACTAGATCCATCTCCAGCATAAATCTTCTTAGTATCAGTAGTATAAATTAATTCGCCTTCTGCAGGCGTGATAGTTCCTCGTTGTGCATCCGTTCCGCGTCTAAGTCTTAAGGCCATGTTTTTTAACTCCTAGTGAATTACTATATGTATTTATACTCTTAAGCATATAAACTCACCTGCGTTTTTTCATAAAACTAGCAGTCCGAGCTTGAATATCTTTTTTAATCTTGTGTGTATCAAGTCTAAAATCAATGTTTTGTATTGATTTTTCGTATTGAGCAAATAAATCTTTTAGAGATTTTTCAACTGCTTCAGGACTGTCTTTTAGCTTACTACGTTGTACATCTATATCCCACATTTTTCCATCGGAAAATTGTACTCTTACAGAATGAAGATACTTTATGGGTACTACATTTAGCTCTACGTCTTTGAAAACTTCGGGCCAATGTTCTATTACATCATTAGGAAGCTTCTGTTTCTTTTTAGGCACCTTGAGTAGCAGTCTTCTTTTTCTTAGTAGGTGCTAACTCTTCTGCTTGTTCTCTCAGTCTTTTTGCTTCTTTAAACATTTTGTCCGCTTGTGATCTATAACTAGCGGCAAGGTCGTCATCAGATAAAACATCTGTGTTTGCATTTACTGTAGGTATCTCTGCTTCTGCAGTCTCTGTAGTAGCAGGTTGGTCTAAGCCACCTTGCGGATTAGTTAAAGCTAAATCAGCAATGCTTACACCTTTTTGTTCAGCTATAATTTTGTTTAATTCATCTAAACCTATTACAGTAGTGTTGTCAGGAGTCATTTCAACTTCTGTTTGTAAGAACTTTGCCATTTTTCCAGTAGTATGAAATCTTGCTAACATATTACTACCGTCACTCAACCTTGCTCTTGCCATTACTTCAGCAAATTCAAAAGCAGTTTGACCTGCATTAGACTCCACCAAGGTCATTAGTGTATCATGATCTGCGGCATCTAGGTTTTCTGTAGTAACACATACACAATGAGTTGTGTCTCCAGGTACTACTCTATAAGCTACAATTAGCTTTCTTTTGTTATTTTTAAGTCTTCCGACATGTTTAAGAGCCATCTTTATTTTCTCCTGTTGCCTTTTGACTTGCGGCAACCGCATTTAAGAATGTCTCTAGTTTACTGTAAGTAGTTCCTACCACAGTCATTTCATTGGGCTTAAAGGCACCTCTGCTACTAGCGACATCGATTATTTGTTTTATTGCATTTAAATCAGAAACTGTAAGTTCAACATTTTGCTGATCAGGTGTAGCCGCTGGTTGCGGTGCTACAGGTTGAGCGGCAGATGCTTCTTTCGCTTCTGTTTTATCTTTTTCGTCACTCATAAAAGTTTCTCCTTATATTGTAATTATGACAAAATATTTACTTGTATTTTAAATATGGACAAGCCAAAGTGAAATAAGATAGTTCTTTTGGTTCTTCAAAACCTATCTTTAGTGCTTCATCCATGCTATTAGAATCGGTTATATGCATGGCTTTACCTACATAAAACCTGCCTTTTAGGTTGTCTGTTATCCATTTAGAAATAGTATTTTCTATATTATATCTCATAGGTATGTTGATATATTCAAAATGAGTAGGCGGGGATTTGGGCTTTCTTACCCCAAAAAATTCTAAACTGTTAGGTTTTTTAGGCGTTAATTGCTTCTTCATAGTGTGTAGTAACTCCAAAAGGCGCCTCAAAATTCTTATCATGATATCCATGTATAATGAATACTGTATCACAATAATCAGGATCGCCCCAGCTATCCCAAGGATAGCCATCTGTAAACATAATAAACTTTTTAGGCTTTATATCATTTTCTTTCATATAAGTCCAGTTACAAACAAAATCTGTGCCACCACCACCTTTGAGTTCATAAGATGTTAAATCTTCTGATGTATCTGAAGTGAAGTCTTGTTCGTTATAAACTTTTGTATCAAAACACCAAACTTTAATATTAAAGTCTTTGTATTGGTCCATAATACCTTTTACTTCAGATAGCATTTCTTTTGCTTGTGAATTTCCAATTGAACCGCTCATATCAAAACCAATTGCAATGTCAATTGTTTCTTCGTAATTCATGCCAGGAAGAATAGCACCAATGTGCCAACCTTTTCGTGAAGGTCGACTAAATGTATAGTCATTTTTAATTGTGCTTTGAATCTGTTGTTGAATAATTTCACGCCAAGACATCTTAGGTTCAGTAAGTTCTTTGATCATTCTATCGATTTCACCTGGAACATTACCAGCACCTGCGGCTTGAGCGGCCTGCATCATACCGTCTTTTATTTCTTCTTTAATTTTACGTAATTCTTCTTTTGTATACTTTGGTGGTTTTTTAGATCCACCCTTGCTATTACCACCTTTAGCATCTCCATCGCTGTCACCTTCTTCCCAGTCAATATGGTCATCTAACAGTTCACCTAAATCGGATAGATCAATTTTCTCACAGTTTTTATACAGGTCATCATAAACCTGTTCTGAAGACCAACCTTCATATTTAAAGTCTTGTATTATAGGAATCTGTGTAACTTTTTCACCAATACGTTCCCTTACAAGAATATTATTTACAAGATAGTCACATGCATAATTATGTAACTTTGGATTTCTATCTTCTCTACGAGTAAGATGATCAAATGCACAATGTAAAATTTCATGTGCAATTACAAATTCAATCTGCTTAGGACTAAGTGCATTAAAAAATTGTGTGTTGAAATATAAATGTCTGCCATCTGTAGCGGCAGTAGGACACCAATCATCGCAATGTTGTATCTTTAACCTTGTAGCCATATTACCAAAAAATGGATGCCTTAAAAGCAATCCGACCCTAGCAACGACAACCTTGTCGTATACTTCTTTTCTCATTTCCAGTAATTCGTTTAACGGAAGATCTACGGGTTTAAAACTTTTTGTATCTAGTGCCATTTGTGCCTCCTTATTATGTTTATATAATACATGATATTCTGGCAAAAGTCAAATAAATTGGACATTTTTTTTGAGAGAAATGTCCAAAACTCTATTATTATGCCTGTTGTGCTTTAGTAATATACTTACCAAAACGATCATGAAACTCATCAAAACATTCAACTTCGTCTGGATCAATTGGTAGGGCATATTGAGTGAGGGCTAACTTGACACCCATTACAACCAATTCAGTTTCGAAGTTATCCATCATAAAACGTAAAAATCTATCAACTTGAGTATCAAAATCTTTTGCATTTTTGTCGGATGCTTCTTTCAGTTCATAGCAGAGCGAGACCGTTAAGGAATACATGGCACTGATTTCTTTGGTCTGTAGCTCTTTAACCTTACCGGATAAGATCTCAGTAGGGTTAGGCATTTGTGCCGCAACCTTACGGTGGGCACTGAACTTGATTGCAAGACCTTCGCCTACACAACCTGATACAAGATCAGTTTGTGTTTCTTCATCAAGATCATCTTCAAGCAATTCACTTACAAAAGACCAACTACGTGGTGTTGCAAAAGAACGGCTTGGAGACTTCGGATCAAAGTCGTATAAGTCTTTTTTGCTAAACTGCAAATAACCAACTACGTCTTTGTTAATTTTATTGTCAACCGCCCACTGAAACCAATCGTCAAAATCAACTGCTAGTTCCAAGTGAACAAATCTATTAGATAATGGTGCTGGCATTCTATAAACAACACCTTTATCTGCTTCTCTGTTACCAGCGGCAACAATATAAACATTGTCTGGCAAGGTATATTGCCCAACACGTCTATTCAAAATAAGCTGATAAGCGGCGGCTTGTACAGCCGGTGCCGCAGAATTCATTTCGTCCAAAAACAAAATAATATTTTTATATTTTTTAGCCATTTTTGCATCTGGAAGATCTACTGGCGGTGCCCATTTCATAGTA
>MDSY01110860.1_pt1 | contig 13085 bp, 14 predicted proteins | sample 811131 | NCBI WGS metagenome assembly MDSY01 (sample SAMN05326643, study PRJNA326480) | marine metagenome | isolation source: seawater | place: Atlantic Ocean: South West | collected 2010
TTAAGCCATCTGATAAAAAGTTAAATAACGAAAAATTTAACGAGAATAAAAATTTATCAAAAGCTAATTATAAAATTGGTTCAATTAATAATCCCCACCCACCCTATCCAATAATGGCCAGAAAAAAAGGTCTACAAGGAAAATTAATTTTAAAAGTGTCTGTAAACAATGATGGTTCAGTTAAGAATGTCATTATTGGAAAATCATCAGGGCATAAAATATTAGACACAATCAGTAAAGAAACAATTGAAAAATGGATTTTTATTCCAGCTATCAGAATGGGACGCGCTGTTGAAGACAACATTCAGGTACCAATTAGGTTTGTATTAACAGAATAAATCGTAATTTCAATTAAAAGAAAATGGCGTCCCCTACGGGATTCGAACCCGTGTTGCCGCCGTGAAAGGGCGGTGTCCTAAACCACTAGACGAAGGGGACTTGACTTTTTTTTATAAAATAATATATCTATCTAAAATTTTTAGTAAATAAGTATTATGAAATTATTAATATATATTTTGTCTTTTATTTTTTTCTTTCAACAAATAAGTATTGTGGAAGCTAAAGAATCAGAGAATCATATGTGCTATAAAAGAGGATTTGAAATAATATTTCCATATCAGGAAGGTGTTTTTAAGATAAAAAAAGAAGTTAATATTTCTCCTGATCAAAAAAAAATCGAACTAAATAAGTTCAAAGCACAATTTGAGAAAAATTTTCAAGGTATTCCCTTATACAAAGAAGCTGGATGTTCTAATGCCAGGCTCTCAGAGTATCTAGAATGTCTAATCTCTACTGATGGTAAAGATTGTAAAATATATTATACTCAAATGAGAATAGTTGATTAATTCACTATTATATCTTCAACTTGTACCTGAATCGAAACCTCATTATTCCAACTATTTTTATTGAGTGTTACCACAAGATCAACACTTTCTCCTGAAAAGTTTTCAAAAAAGTTTCCTAAATTATGATTAACTGAATTGAAAGCTATTCCCCTGGTTTTATTTCCAAAGTCATCCTCTATTAATAATGAGTGATGATTATTACCAACAATCCTAATATAGCTGAGATTACAATTCTCCAAAATAAATCTTGGTTTAATATTTCCTGGACCAAATGGTGATAACTTCATTATATCATTATAAAAGTTAATATCTAAATTAAGAATTTTTAGAGTAGAGTCGTAATTTTTTATTATATCATTGTTATCTTTCAAATATTTATCAGATAAGTAATTTTTAAATTTTTCAATATTTTCATTCAGTATTGAAAATCCTCCAGCCATCTTATGTCCACCTCCAGCAATTAATAGACCATCATTTACAGCTTTGACTATTAATTTTCCAATATCAAAGTTATGAACTGACCTACAAGATGCTTTGCTGACTTTTTTTTCCTCAGATATAACAATTGAAGGTCTATTAAATTTTTCAGTAATTTTACTTGCTACGATTCCAATTACACCAGGATGCCAATTTTCTGAATGTATACAAATAATTTTTTTATTGTCATCTATCATTTGTAAAGCTTTAAGCTCAACTTCACGTTCAATTTTTTTTCGAAGATTATTAAATTCACTAAGTTTAAGAGCCATTACATTGGCAATTTTTTTTTCATTACACGTTAATAACTCTGTCCCTAAAGAGGATTTTCCAACTCTTCCCCCAGCATTAATTCTTGGACCAATTATATATCCTAAATGATAATCATTAATTTCATTCTCTATTTTTGATTCATTTATAATAGATAAAATTCCCATGTTTGGTGATTTGTTTAAAACTTTCAAACCTTGTTTAACAAAAGCTCGATTGAGTGAATCAAGTTTTACTAAATCACAAATTGTCCCTAATGCGACTAAATCTAAATAAAAAATTAAATTTGGTTCTTCATTTTTAAAAAAATTTAGTTTTTTTAACATTCTATTTAATGATACAAGAAGAAAAAATGTTACTCCTGCAGCACATAAATTCTCTAGATTTGAAAAATCATCATTCTTATTTGGATTTACTATAGCAAAGGCTTTAGGAAGATTTTCTCCTTGCTTATGATGATCAATAACAATAACATCTACATTTCTTTGGTTTGAAAATTCAATTTCGTCTAAAGCAGATGTTCCACAATCAAGTGTAATAATTAGTTTACAATCATTATCAATCATTTTAGCAAATGATTGTATATTTGGACCATATCCCTCTTTAAGTCTATCAGGAATATAAAATTCAAATTCAGCTTTTATTTCTTTTAAATATTTACTTAATAGAGCTGTGGAAGTTGATCCGTCGACATCGTAATCTCCAAATATTCCAATTTTTTTTTTTTCCTTTATACATTCAACAATTTTATTTGTTGCCGATTCCATACCATCAAGAACATATGGATCAGGTAAAATATTTCTTATTTTTGGATTTAGATATTTCTCAAAATTATTTACATCAATGTTTCTTAAAGCTAAAAGTTTTGAAAGAAGAGAATTTATTCCCTTATCTAAGAAACTTTTTTCTAGCTTTTCATCAATTTTTTTTTTTACCCAATACTGATTTTTTATTGATATTTTTTTTAAAGGATTTTTTTTTTTTAATTGTCCTTCAATAACTTTAGCTTTAATCTGCATATAAAAATTTATCATGATTTTTTATGATTAGTAACAAGAATATATTAATTGCTCAGGGTGGTGGGCCAACTAATGTCATTAATATGTCATTAGTCTCAATTATTGAAGAGGAAAAAAAACTTAACTCATTTGTTTATGGTTCGTTAAATGGGGTGAATGGTATAATAAACAATAAGTTTTCAAACCTAAATAAAATTTCTGACATTGATCTCAAAATTATATCTCAAACTCCTGGTGCAACGCTTGGATCAACAAGGGATAAACCAGATAAAAAATATTGTTTAGAAATTTTAAAAATTTTAAAAAGAAAAAAAATAAATAAATTTTATTATATTGGAGGAAATGACTCATCTGACAGTCTTAGGATAATTTCAGAACATGCGAGCAAAATTAATTATAAACTTCAATGCATTCATATACCAAAAACAATTGACAATGATTTAGTGGCAAACGATCACACACCGGGATTTGGTTCAGCGGCAAAATATGTTGCTCAACTTTTCTCAGGGATTAATTACGATGTAAAGTCACTTCCAGGTGTTTACTTAGGAATTGTGATGGGAAGACATGCTGGTTTTTTAACAGCATCATCGGCATTATTAAAACAAAATAAAAGTGATGGTCCCCATTTAATTTATTTACCTGAATTTGCTTTCTCTAGTCAAAATTTTTTAAAAAATGTAAAGCAAACCTATAATAAATATGGCAGGTGTATAATTGCAGTATCAGAGGGTATTCAGAATGAAAATAAAAAAATAATTTCACAAGAAATTTCGAAGACAAAAGAATATGATGCTCATGGTAATATTCAGTTATCTGGATCAGGTTCCTTAGGCGATTTTTTAGCCGAAAAAATAAAATCGAAACTTAAATTACCAAGAGTTAGAGCTGATACACTCGGGTACCCCCAAAGATCTTTTCTAGGTTCAACTTCTGAAGTGGATCAAAAAGAAGCATTTGAAATCGGAAAATTTGCCGTAAAAAAATCAACTCAAACAAACTCTTCCTTTTCAGCTGGAATCAAAGAGAGGTCAATTTTATCTCATCCTTACAAAATTTCATTCAAAATTAACTCATTAGCTGCTGTTGCTGGACAAACAAAGGTTATATCTAAAAATTTTTACAATCATAAACAAAGTTTTATTACAAAAAGCTTTGTTAATTATGCGCTTCCCTTAATAGGCAAAAAAATAACTAAGACAAAATCTATTATTTAATGCTTCATGCCTCTAACTAACTTTTTTTCACCCAAAAATTATACATACCAAAAAATGTTTTAGGATACATTAATTCATAATTACTCCATAAATCAATTCTGTTTTCATCATTTGCACTAGGATAAAGAGTTTTAAAATTATTTAAAATATTAGAATCAATCGAATTAAAATTTAAAAACTTTAATTTTTTCTTTTCTAGTAATTTTGTAATTTGATTTAAACTAAATGTATGCTCAGTATAATTAAATATTAAATCTCTAAAATTAGACAAAGAATAAAAATCTGGTGATTTTTTTATTGGCAGAAATTTTTTATTTTGTGACGTTATCATCATATTTCTAAATAATTTCATTTGGTTTGTAGTTACGCTTATTTTTTTTTTTTCAATATATTTTCTCGTCCATTCAATTTCTGATCTTGCATATTTACTATACAAAGCCAGTTGCATAACGCCTTCTGGCTTTAAAACTTTAATTAGAGCATCTAAACCATCTTCAGGGTTTTCCATGTGATGTAAACAACCTGTGCAAATAATCAGGTTAAATTTTTTTCTTAATAGTTTAAGATCTAGAATATCGATATGGAAATGATTAACATTTTTAATATTCAATTCTTTGGTTTTTCTAATTGAGTAAGCTAAACTATCTTTACTAAGATCAACTGCACAAATTTGTGCATTTTTAAAAGCTGACCACCCCAAAATTTGATGGCCTGTCCCACTACCTGCTATTAATATTTCAGGATTATCAAAATAATTTTTAATCAAATCTATTTTAGTTATTGATTTAATATAAACATTTAGATCTTGTTCTTGAATTGGTCTTAGATTAAATCTCCATCTTGGATAAGGATTTTCTTCATATTGAGATTTCATTAATTTTGAAATTTTATTAGAAAAATTTGATATTGATTTTAATGTTTCACCTATTTTTTTATCTTTTTTTGGATCTTTGAAAACAAACTTTAAAAAATCATTAAACTTTTTTGAGTCTGAAACGTAATTATTAAGCTTTGTTTCTAGATAATTAACTTTATTGAGAGGTTTATAAAGAGAAAGTAATAAAGTACTAATTTCGCATATATTTTTTCTTTTTTTAATTTTTTGTTCCAGATTTAATAATAATTTACTCTCTTCATTACTTTCAAAATAAATATATTCATTCAAAAAACATTGTTCAGCTAGAGCGATTAAAAAGAAATAAATTTTACTAAAAAAATTAGTATCTTTTTCTGATAGAAACTTCTTTAAGAATTGTTTTCTTATTTTTTTCAAATAAGATTCAAGATTTAAGTCAACTAATAAGCATTTTTTTAAAATTAAATGGAGTAATTTGTCATTTATAATTTTTAAATTTATTACTTGAGAATTTGATTTTTTTTTGGAAGCACTAAATTCAGTTAGATTAAGTGCTTTTTTAAAACCCAGCTGATGAAAAACAAAATTATCTTCAAAATAAAATTCACATATTTGTTTGGAAAAATTAAAATTTTCTTTATTGATTTTATTTCTGCAAAATAGATCAAAGTTATTCAAATAAAGTTTAATATGATTTTTATTTGTTTTTAAAATAGAATGAAAGCAGAGCATTGCACCATTAAGATCATTTTCTCTTAATTTTTTATTTCCTAATGATAAAGTTTCAAAATAATCATCTGTAGGTTGCTTATTCATATATTAACCTAAATAAATTTATTTAAAATTTTCTATTCTTATCATAACTGTCTTTTTAATAATAAACTTTAATGCATTTATCTTTGTTAAAGCTTTTTTAATATCTTTCTCTAAGCAATTATGCGTAGTTACAACTATCGTAGCGTTTTTAGAATTTGGATTTTGGTCTTTTTGAAGCATAGACTTCATAGAAATATTATTTTTTTTAAACTCTTTAGTTATGCCTGATATAACACCGGATTTGTCAATTGTAGTGAATCTTAAATAATAGCTACCAATTCTATTATCAATTTTTAAACTTTTATGCTTAATATTTGAATTAATAATGGTTTTATTTTTTTTTGAACTATTTTTTATTGTTAAGAGATCACTTACTACTGAAGTTGCTGTTGGTTCTGCTCCAGCTCCCTCACCCTGAAGAAAACTTTTTTTACAAAAATCAGACTCAATAACAATTCCATTATAAACTCCATCAACTGAAGATATCAATTCTCTTTTGTCTATAAGACATGGATAAACAAAACTAAGTAATTCTTTATTTTTAAAATTTATAATTCCCAAAAGTTTTATTTTATATCCAAGTTCCTCAGAATATTTTAGATCCATCAACTCAATATTTCTTATTCCATCTGTTGATACTTTATCTACACTACAGTTAAGATTAAATGCAATTGAAGCCAAAATTGATAGTTTATGAGCAGTATCTATACCATCAATATCAAATGATGGTTCTGCTTCTGCATACCCTAATTCCTGAGCTTTTTTAAGAATTTTTTCAAAATCTTCATTTTTTGTTAACATATTTGTCAATATAAAATTTGAAGTACCGTTTAAAATTCCATAAATTTTTCTTATTTTATCGGACAATAAAAATTCTTTTATTACTTTTATTATTGGGATGCCACCAGCCACAGCCGCCTCATAGAAAATTAAAGAATTATATTTAATACATCTTTTGTTAATTTCATCCCAATATTTAGAAACAAGAGCTTTGTTAGCTGTTACAACTTTTTTCCCTTTTTTTAATGCATCATAAACAATTTTTTTAGAAACACCTTCATCACCACCTATTAGTTCAACTAGAACATCATAATCATTTAATTCTAATATACTTTTTGCATCCCTGAACACTTTAGTATTTTTTAAATGAAATTTTCTTATATTAATTTTTCTTCTACTTGCAACATAGGGAATTTCGAAGCGAAAATTCTGTAATATTTTGTTTTTTGCTAAGAGGTCAAGGACACCATTTCCAACCGTACCTACCCCAGCAATAACAATCCTTGTTAACTTTGGAGACACAAGACTAGTAGATTAAAAAAATTTCAGTTCTTTGATTTGCCTTAGTACCTGCTGGCATAATTTCTTTAAACAAAGGTTTTGAATCAGATACTGCTTCAGTTATAAGCCTACTTCTAGGGAAACTGTGTTTTTCAATAAAAATTTTTGCAACTGAGTGTGCTCTTTTATCAGAAATTACAAAATTTACAATTTTATGTTCTGCGATTGGCATGTCTTTGGTTCTTTCACTTGCATGACCAATAATCTTAATTTTTGCATTTCTATCTTTAGCTATTTTAACAATTTTCTTTATTTTTTTGAGTCCACTGCCATCAACAGTACTAGAGCCAGACCTAAAGGTTATTGTTGCAACCCTATACTGGATCTTTTCCTTTAAATTTAATGACGATAACAGGCTTTCAGGAGCCTTAAAAGGTCTTTCATTTTCAGAAACTTTAGCTTGTTCTTTAAGAATGTTCTCTATAGTTTCAGAAGGATCTTCTTGAACAATCTCAGTTGTTTGAGTTATTGTGCTTTCGACGGTTGATGTTTCCTCATTTTCATCAATTAAAACACTATCATACTCTTTTGCTGGCGCCGCAGATAACTGCTCATCAGCAATTTCAAAATTTTCTTCATTTTCAGAATCTGCTAATATTTCTGCTAAAGTTGGATCGCTCGTTTCAATTGGATCAGATACTAGTTCTTGATTGTTTTCACTCTCATCAACAACTTCATCATCACCAGGGATTATTGATTCTGTCCAATCGGTTATTGTCTCACACGAGGCTATCAAAAAAAAAGGAAGTAAAAATAATATCTTAAAAATTTTAATCACAATGGTTAATAATAAAAATTAAACAAAAAAAACTCAATTCTTTTTTAAAAATTCTTTTCTTAATTCTCCATAAACTTTTGGAGTATTTATAAGCAGTTTTTTTTCATTTTCATTAGTTTTTCTTAAAAATTTTGCAGGGTTTCCAGCCCATAATTCGTTTTTTTTTACTTCAGTACCTGGTGTAACAACAGCTCCAGCAGCAATAAAAGCCATTTCATTGATAATAGTGTTATCCAAAATAATTGAACCCATACCAATTAATGCGTTATCATCAATCTTGCAAGCATGAATTGTTGCATTATGCCCGATAGTTACATTATTACCAATTTCAGTAGGTGAACCATTTCTTCCAGTTGCAGAAAATCCATAAGAAGAAACGTGAATAACTGTACCATCCTGAATATTTGTATTTTTACCAATTTTAACGTAATCAACATCTCCTCTTATCACACAGTTATACCATATGCTAGAATCTTCATTAATCTCTACATCTCCAATTATTCTGCAACCATCAGCAATAAACACATTTTTTTTTATAACTGGAACTTTATTTTTATATTTAAAAATTTTTTTTATCATTTCATTTCAGTGATTCATGCTCTTTAAAACCAAACATTAAATTCATATTTTGTATTGCTTGTCCTGCAGCACCTTTTACTAAGTTATCAAGTAAACTCATTATAATTATAGTTTTATTAGATTTATTATTAAAAACAGAAATTTTTATATTGTTAGTATTTTGAACATCAGAAAGTTTTGATATCTTTTTATTATCAACGCTAACAAAATTTTCATTTTTGTAAAAATCATTTAAGATATTTAATACATCATTATAACCAATTTCGTCTTCATTTATATATATATTAGTCTGAATACCACTAAACACCGGAAGCAAATGCGGTACAAAAGTAAATGAACTCTTAAAACCAAACTTGTTTAATTCTTGCATAATTTCAGGAAAATGTTTGTGATTATTTAAACCGTAAGAAAAAAAGTTATTACTTAATTCTGAGAATAAATTCTGTTCTTTTAAAACTTTTCCAGCGCCACTTACGCCCGACTTCGAGTCAATAATGAAATGATTTTCTTTTAAAACATTATTTTTAACTAGGGGAATTAAAGGAATTAATACTGAAGTTGGATAACAACCTGGGTTAGATATATATTTTGATGACTTAATTTTTTCTCTATAAACTTCTGTTAAACCATATACAAATTTTTTTTTATGTGCGAAACTTTTGTGTTTGCATTTATAGTACTTTTCATAATCAGTTTTATTATCGATTCTAAAATCTCCTGATAAATCAATTACAGCATTTTTATATTTAATTTTTGGGAAGATTTCTCTTTGAAATTTTCCGTGAGGAAGGCAACTAAAAATTAAATCAACTTTTTCAAATTTAAATTTTTTATAATCGGAGATTTTTATATCGGGAAGATTATTAAGATTAGGAAAAAGTAATCTTATTTTTGTTCCTAATGTTTTATTTCCAAAGACTCCTATTAAATTAACATTCTTATGTTTATTTAAAAATTTTAGAAGTGTTGCGCCCGTATAACCAGACACACCAAAAATACAAACATTTATTGACATTAATTATCTTTTTGAAAACTGAGGGCTTCTTCTTGCTTTGTGTTTTCCAAATTTTTTTCTTTCAACTTTTCTTGCATCTCTTGTAAGAAAACCAAGTTGCTTTAGTTTCTTTCTTAACGAGGGGTCTAGGTTAACTAAAGCCCTACTTATGCCGTGTCTTAATGCTCCTGCCTGACCAGACAAACCTCCACCAGAAACGGTTGAAAAAATTTCAACTTTTTCTAGATTTTCAGTTTTATTGAGAGGGTCTTGAAGAATTGTTGAATAAATTTTTCTTAAAAAGTACTCATTAACAGGCTTACCATTAATAATGATTTTACCGTTTCCATATTTTATCCATACTCTGGATACTGATGTTTTTCTTCTACCAGTTGCATACGCTCTGCCTTGTTTATCTAAATTGGGTTTTTTAGTCTCAATCAAGACTGGTTCCGAAGATAAATTATTTTCCGTAGATTCCTTACTCATTGTTAAATCTTATTCTTTCTATTATGAGAAGCAAAATCCAATACTTCGGGCTTTTGTGCTTCTAAGGTATGGCTTTCATCACTGAATATTTTTAAGTTAGAGAGTTGTTTTTTTGAAAGTGCATTTGCTGACATCATTCTTTCAACTGCTTTTTTAATGACACTGGTGGAGTTTTTCCCATTTATTATTTCAGTAAATGTTGTTTCTTTTAATCCACCAGGATACCCAGTATGCTTATAATATATTTTTTTTTTCTCTTTAGACCCAGTCAATCTTACTTTTTTCGCATTAACCACGACAACGTTATCACCACAGTCAAGATGAGGGCTATAAATGGTTTTATGTTTACCCCTAAGGATCATTGAAATTTTTGAGGCCAACCTTCCAAGGACTAACCCATCAGCATTGATTAGGTACCATTTTTTTTTTATATCTCTTTGTTTTAAACTAAATGTATTCATTTTATTTTTTTTATGAAATTAACGTATTAATAAAAACTGTCAATACCTAATAATTTATCTAAATTTTAAAAAACCAATCAAGATAGTCTTTATTTGGTAAACCAGTTTTTAATTCAACAATCAATGGAACATCATATTTGTGTATTTTTTTTATAAACTTTTCAATTTGATTTTTTGTACAACAGGTTTTTATAAGAATTGCAACTTCTGTTTCGCTTTGAATCTTGTTTTTTTCTAAATAAAAACTATCAATATTTTTGATTAAATTAACACACAACGCTATATTATTTTTCAATAAAAATTTTGCAATCATTTTACCATCTTTAATATTTGCGCATGTACTATAAAATATTCTAAATTTTTTTTTCATAAAATTATGGTCGGGGCGACTGGATTTGAACCAGCGACCTTCCGTCCCCCAGACGGACACGCTACCAAACTGCGCCACGCCCCGTTAAAGTAATTCTTCAATCTCAGATATAAATTTTTTTAAATCTTTGATTATTTTTTGTTTTTCATTTACATATAATATTTCTTTTGACAACTGTTTATTTGCACCTTTTATTGAGTATTTTTTTTGGTATAACAGATATTTTAAAGTTTCAATTAATTTTATTTGAGATTTATCGTAATATCTTGTGCCATTTTTTTTTTATTGGAGAAATAAGATTTATTTTTTTTTCCCAGAACCTAATAACATAAATGGGAACTTCAACTATTTTTGCAACCTCACCAATTGTTCTTAAGGCATCATGACTTTTCATCTGTGTTAGATTGTGTTGGGTTAACTGTATTTAAAAGAAATTCTGAAGCTTTAAACTTTACGACATTTCTTTCAGATATTAAAACTTCAATTTTCGTTTTTGGGTTTCTTCCTATTCTTTCTTTTTTTTTTTTTACTTTAAAAATTCCAAAATTAACAATCTTTACATCATTTTTTTTTTTTAAACTATTCATTATCACTTCTATAAAAGTTTCAAAAAAAATCTGACATTCTCTTTTTGACAAACCAATTGTTTCGTTTAGATGATTTACAAAAATTGCTTTTGTAATAGACTTTTTATTCATTAAATAATTATATTGTTTAAACTTTTAAAATACAACTTCCCCAAGTCAATCCACCACCAATTGCACATAATGCTAGAATATCATTTTTTTTTATTTTACCAGATTTTATTGCGCTTGATATTGCCAGAGGGATAGACGCTGCTGATGTATTGGCGTGATACTCTACTGTACTAATTGTTTTTTTTTCGTCTATACCTAACTTTTTTGCTGTACTTAAAATTATTCTTTGATTAGCTTGGTGAGGCACAAACCAGTTAATATCTCTTTTTGTTAAATTACATTCTTTTAAAGCACTAGTGGTTGCTTGAGAGAGCTTTGTAACTGCTTGCTTAAAGATATCTTGACCTTTCATTCTAATTTTACCAACTTTTTGATTTAAAGATGGTCCACCATCAGCATAAAGACTGTCAATCCATTCACCATCAGAATAAATTTTTGTTGATAAAATTCCATTTTTTTTCTTATCTGCACTTAAAATCATACAACCCGCTCCATCACCAAATAAAACGCAAGTCCTTCTATCCTTCCAATCCACAATCTTTGAAAGGGTCTCAGCTCCAATTAATAAAATATTTTTGTATTTTTCAGATTTTATAAACGAATCTGCTATCTCTAGTCCATAAACAAAACCAGAACAAACTGCTTGCAAATCAAATGATGGAATATCTTTAAGCTTAAAAAAATTTTGAACTTTTGTAGCAGTTGAGGGAAAAGTGTTATCCGGAGTAGTAGTTGCAATAATTAAACAATCAATTTCATTTGGATTTATTTTCGAATCTTCAAATGCACTCAATGCTGCATTAATTGCCAGACTAGAAGTAAGTTCATCATTCTCAGCAATATGCCTTTGCTTAATACCAGTTCTTGAGTAAATCCATTCATCAGATGTATCAACCAACTTTTTTAAATCATCATTTGAGTAAATTTTTTTTGGGAGGTAGTGTCCAAAGGCGGATATTTTTGTATAAATTTTCACAAATTAAATTTTTATTTTTTTTTCAATTTCGTTTATGTATGAGTTTTCTATTAATGACACTGCTACACTTATAGCATTGCAAAACCCAAATGCATCGGTACCCCCATGACTTTTTACAACAATACCATTTAACCCAAGCAAAACCGCTCCATTATACTTTCTTGGATCAATTCTTGTTTTAAACCTATTAATTGCAGGTTTAGATAAAAAATACCCTATTTTAGAAATTATTGAACTTTTGTAAGCATTTTTGAGGAAAGTAAAAATAAGTTCAGCAACACCCTCAGCTGTCTTTAATGCAATATTTCCTGAAAAACCATCTGTCACAACAACGTCAACATTTCCTTTATTTATATCATTACCCTCAATAAAACCATGAAAATTAAGTTTAGAAGAAATTTTTTTTAAATCTTCAAAAGTTTGTTTTACAACAGTATTTCCCTTAATTTGTTCTGATCCAACATTTAACAAACCCAAAACAGGATTTTTTATGCCAATTACAGTTTTTGAAAAAACATCACCCATTAATGCAAATTGAACAAGATTTTGATTTGTACAGTCAACATTAGCACCCAAGTCTAAAACAACAGTTTGACCTTTCATTGTTGGAAGTATTCCTGCAATTGCTGGCCTGTCAATTCCCTTTATTGTTTTTAAAACAAACTTTGAAATAGCCATTAATGCTCCAGTATTTCCTGCAGAGACAAAGCCATGACATTCACTAGACTTAACACAATTTATACCTAACCGCATACTTGATTTTTTTAACTTTCTTAATGCATTTACCGGTTCATCATCTGATTTAATACTTTCATCAGTGTGAATGAACTCAAAATTATTTAACTGGGAGTTTTTAACCAAATCATTGTTTGACTTATTCTTATCACCAAAAAGCTTAA
>MDSY01152046.1_pt1 | contig 13085 bp, 19 predicted proteins | sample 811131 | NCBI WGS metagenome assembly MDSY01 (sample SAMN05326643, study PRJNA326480) | marine metagenome | isolation source: seawater | place: Atlantic Ocean: South West | collected 2010
CTATATTATATGTCATGCTAATTCCCTCACTAATTCATTTTGTGTTGGTGTGTAATCATCACCTCTAACTTTAAAGTTAGCAGATATTGTGATACGTTTGTGTTTAGATTGTTGCATACTCACTTGATGATGTTGATAAGCAGGGAATATAATTATATCCCCTTCTTTAACCTCAGGGAACCAAGTTGTATTAACTGGATAATACTTACTGAAGTTCCCTATATGTATATTCTGATCGGGATAATAAAATATAAAATTAGCATCCTCCTCAGGTATATAGTCAAGAAAATATGCACAACTAAATGTACAATCATCCCCACCTGAGTGAGTATGTACATCTTGCATATCTCCCTGATTATATACATTTATCCATGACTCAAACATAACTATTCTATGCTCAGGTTTACCACCTAATTTCATGTGCATATTCATTATATTATCTTGTATTGCCTTCTCAAATACATTCCATGAAAAGTCTGTTAGATTTGTGCTACTATCAAAACTAGATGATAGTTTACAATTCCATTCAGATGGACTATTTAATTGTGCATCACTTAATTCACTAAGAAATAGTTTCTTAAGATACTCGTGACTAGGCACTTCACCATGATAATAAAATCCTGGAAATAGTGCCTTAATGTCTCCCATACTAACTCACTAATGAAACTGGTGGTTTACCCTCAACAAAAATAGCATCAACTACTTTCTGTAATCTCTTGACTATGTGCTTTGTCTTAGGATGAACTGGTACTGTAACATAACCTGTTGGTTTATTATATAGTGACCAATTCATAGGTGCTAACTCACCACTATTAATTCTTGCTCTATCGTCAGCATCTAATCTAATGACTCTACCTATGGTTTGTGCCATTTCTACAACTGACAGATATCTCAACATAATAGTATGAGTTAATCCACTTACATTTATACCCTCTGAAAGAATACTATAATGAAAGCATATAAAGGATATTGTATCATCTTTTGACCACTCATGCAATGTTGTTAGGAACTCGTTACGAGATACTTTCTTATCATTAACGTATGCACCAAACTTACTTGTTACATGTAATACATTAATGTCTCTCTCTTTTAATTCCTCTAACAATGATGATTGACCCAACATCTTACCTAATACTTTAGAACTAGGTACTGATACTAATACCTTAAGCACACCATCATCATAAGCATTATCAATAATGTCTATTATACTATCTTGTGCAGGTTTCTCAGTATTAAATGGTACTATGGTAGGTGGTAGTATAGTTCCACTCTCAATCAATTCTGTTGCCTGTACATTACAGATGATGTTACCATATACCTCAGCATTATTCATGCCCCTCTCGTGCTTCCTAGACACCCTAGGTGTCGCTGTCATGTAGTAGCAACGATTAGATACATTCTTATTAGCGAAATACTGAGTTGCATTAAAGAATGATCTTGCTACACTATTGTGTGCTTCATCAAAATATATTGTATCAACATCAGTCACTATTCTATGAAGTGAATGATATGTTGTGAATATTATTCTATGCTTAACACTATCATCAACCCATTGTATAATCTCCTCAGGTTTTGTAGTATTAAGATATTTACTCTTGCCACTATGTACATGTAACACATCAGCATCTATATGTGACATAAAATCAGCACATAACTGTTGAGATAATAATATGCGAGGTGCTACTACTACAATAGTTTTAGGGATACTACTTTGGAACTGGTTGATAGTATCCTGTATCATTATAAATGTTTTGCCTCCACCAGTAGGCACTATGATTTGACCTTTATCTTGCGTAGTCATTGCTTCCAATGCTCGCTCTTGATGTGGTCTCAAAGAATTGGTCACTTAATCAATAATAAGATTGTGTAGGCATGACTACTTGCCTACCTATTCATTATACAAATAAAAAAGCACCCTTTTGGGTGCTTGTGGACAGTTATTTGACTGCCACTCTGTCAGGAACTTTGACATCTAGGTTTTGTAGGAAGTTTACTACAAATGCTTCTAGGTATATGAGTGGTAATACAACGAAATCAAATCCTCTTAGTTTTGTGTAATCGGGTGATTTCTTCTCTGTTGTAACTTCTGGTGCAACTGGTGTTGCTTTTGGTTCTGTCACTTTAATGACCTCGACTTTAGGTTGTGCAGGTGTTGTCTTGCGTGTCCTTCTTTTGCGAGGTGTTGCAGTTGGCATTTAGTTTAATGGCAGATATTGACGAGAGAAACAAAAACGGTCTGTCTGTGCATTTTACCCCCTCGGTCATGTGTCCGCTTCTGGGATCCGAGTTGCTTATGGGATCGGCATCTTTGTCGGACTAGAGGGGAACCGCTTTGTTTCCCATTAATAGAATACCATGTAGTCAACCACTTGCAACAGGGTGTGTGCCACTTCTATGAGTGGATCGCACAGCACTTGCAATCTGGACAATCTATTTCAGACTCATAGTTATGTAGTTTCTTTAGTAGGTGACTGTATTCTTCCTTCATATAACCAGTAGGATGATTGCCACATACCCAATGCTCATAGTACTCACATGCTCTAATCATGCGGTTAACGTCCTTCTCATTAAATTGCATCATAATAGTATAGCACCAATAATAAATCCCTTACCAAATGCTAGGCATAACATCTGATAGTCAGTCAAGTTATACTTGTCTTGTATCTTCTTTGCTAGTGCCTTATCCCACTCCTTAACCTTAGTAGCGAACTTGCAAACAGGTTTTAAATTGATGTTCCACATAATAGTTCCTCATTAAGTAGTTATTTATTCTCTGGATCCTTACCAGTAATGTCTTTTGGCAAGTCTTCATTTCCAGGATGTTCACGAATATATCCTGTATAATTCTTTTTATTATAGAAGTGGGTGTCCTCTAAGTACATATTCTCCCAGTCAGCAGCATATACCAACACCTTGACTTGTCTCTTACCATTTAATTTATCCTTATCCTCCCACTCGTGGGTGACTACAGTAATATATTGGTCACAAATGAAGTCTATGTAACCATCCTCATTGTCAGGTGTCCTGACTCTCATTCCAACCTCAAGTGACTTGAGTATGTTTCTTAGTTCCAATCTTACAGACTCCGATAGAAAAATAGGTGTACTCATAATTTTAAGAATGAAGTAGGGTTACCAAAATCACCCTTAAGAAAAATATTAAATGCTAGTGAGTATCTCTCTCGCATTATCTGGTTAGGTGTGACTAGATGCACCATAGAACTAGGGAACATCACCACCATGCCATCCTTAGGTTGTATTGTCCATTGCTTACTATTGTATAGGTTACCATGAACTATGCGTGGTGATACCATATTATATGATTGATCCCTAAAGACCAGATCACCACATCTTTCATGTGTTTGTAAATAACAAATCCCACTATACATGCTGTTACGGTGGGAATGTTCATGTGTTTTCTCTTGGAATTTGTGTCTGTTAATCCATGAGCAAGTATATACTATTTCATGGCATCTTCTATCAATTCCTAACACATTCCATACATATTCTTCTACATGAAAGTTTAACCACTCCCTAAGTGCAGGTAGTTTAGTTAAAACATTCATTTCGAATGTCTGACTACCTTGTTGGGGTGCTTTATGATACTCCCATCCCTCAATAGCACTAATAACATTAGGCATAGTCTTATCCTCACACACATATACTGGTGATGAGAATAGTGGGAGAATCTCAGGTTTAACAGAAGTTTGCATTGATTAAAATCCTCTGTTTGTGTTCACTTGGTGAGTGACCAGTATGTTCTATACTGCCATCAAATACCAATAGTCTGTTCGCTTTTGGTTCTACTTGCATAAAACCATGACCCTCAACTGGATCCTTAAGTAATGTATTACCATCACTTTCATTTACATAATATATGCAGACTGTATGCTCCTCCTTACTGTCAGTATGCCATCCATGTCTATACTTATTAGTGTTAAGTAATGTCATGTCTGCTCGTACCCGTAACACATTACGGGCAGATAGGGCAGATTGCATCTCGGTGACAAGGTGAGCAAATAATGGGTGTTCCTCAGCAGTTAACCAATGGTTAAATCCAAACGCTTCTAAGTCATCATTACCATAAGTTAATGTAGTTTGCATGAACCATGGGAACTCACATGATGTCATGTAATCATGTAGTTCTTTCCATTTATCTTGAGCGAGGAAGTTATCCTCTATTCTCATGCTTGAGATGTAAGGCGGACGCAATTTCATCAATCAATTCACGTTGTTCATCTGGTAGTTGACCCAGTTTATTATACCACTCTTTCTGTAATAGGAAAAGTGCCTTAGTTAATGTTTCTTTATGCTTCTGCTGTAGAGTTAAACACTCTACTGCTATTGATGTCATGTTTCCCCCACATGTGACGTTAATAGTATTTAGAGATTTAAACGATACGAATTCCGATCACTACACTCACACCTCTTTGGACACCAAATTGGTACTGATAATGAGAGTCTCTTTTTAGATGGATATGCTTTGTGGAATTTCCTCTGGGGTAAGTATAGTACATCTCCTGCTGTAAGTACAGTGTCTAGTTGTATTGTCAGTTCTTCCTGACTTGGTACATAAGGATTCTCCTCTGTACTAGGTATCAATGCTGATACTCTATTCTCATACACTACCCATCTAGTCTCACCATCCATCTGCATAATATATGTTGGACCATGATCCCAATGTGGATGAAAGGATCTCGCTTCTGGTCTCGTACCCAAGTTCATAAAGATACCACAGTCAGCACATCCATCAAATCTATTCTCTATCTCAGTTAATAGTTCTTCTACCTTATCATTACCATGACCATACTGTGATATATTTACTGTCCATCCATCCTCTGCATACTGAAATAGATCTCTCTTCTTGTATATACCTTTAAAGAACCATGGTTCCTCTACTGACTCTAGATCTAGTCTCTTACCATCATCACCTAATACTGTGACTATGTGATTCCATGGGGCATTTAGGGCATTTTCCGCATCCTCCCATGTAACGATCTGCCCCACAGCATTATGCCATACTCTAGGTTCATCATTATATTTGTAGACCTCAGGGTCAAGAAATTCGTAGTTTAAAATTGACATTCATTGCAATCCTAATACCCTGTGTAGGTGATGATGAAGCATGTATATCTTTACCATCAAATATTATCATCTTACCTTTGAGTGGTGTCTCTCTATGAATGATCTTATGATCCTTATCAAAGAAGAATGTGTCACCATCTGCTTCATTAATATAATATAGTGCAGTTGTGTGATCGAAATCATAGTCTGTATGTGGTGCATGATGTAGCATACCATCAGGATAGCATAGTCCTAATCGTACACGATATATGTCCTCCACTCTTGCATCACATTTATCTGCAATGCAGTATAATGCACTCTCAAATAATCCTGTCTGTTCACTACAAGGTTCATACTCATTTATTATTTGATGAGAGAATGAATGTGCTTTTATATCATTATCATGGTTTGATGTTGTGTATGTAGTATCATCTAACCAATACCATGGGAACCGTGGGTTCGTAGTCAGACCTTCTAGTTGATTAACTATAGGTTCTGGTAGTGTATTAAAAACTGATTTCATATTGTCTCCTATCACTTTGTACATCACGAGGATATGCACATGGTATGCTCATACTCAATCTCTTACCACCTGGAAATGGTTTATGATATGTTCTTGCAGGGAAGTACATAACATCACCTGGTTTTAATGTCACATCCAAATCAACTGTTAGTTGATGATTATTATTATCAGGACTGTATGGATTATCATCCATCTTAACTAATGCACTACACCTCTCTTTATATACTTGCCAGTGTGTCTCTCCTTCTAACTGACATATAAAATTAGGTGGGAGATCCCAGTGTGCACCAAAGGATACACCATTTGGTTTAGCATTACCAAATATATGTGCATCACAATTACAATCGTATCTGTCCTCTATATTATCTAATAAATTATCTACTGCCTTATTATAATGTCCATACTGTTCTATAGTAAATGTCAGTCCTTCATTAATACCTTGGAATAGTTCCTCTTTTAATGGAAACTTATCCTCATACCATACCTCAAACTGCTCATTAAGTTCTAGTCTACGTCCATCACGATTGAGTAAGCAACACCTAAAATGCCATGGGTTATTCATGCACTTAGTTACATCATCCCATGTGCAATACTGCTCAGGATTCTTTAACACTCCCTCCCAGACTCTTGGTCTATCATTTGTCTGGAATACATTTGGATTTAGAAATGGTAAATTAAGTACTTGCATAGTCTCCTTCACTTGGGTCTAGTGGGAACCCACTAAAATTTATACTAATAGCAATGCGTTCATCCTTGCCATTTGGTTGTGTCTCATGGTATAACCATGATGGAAATATGACATAATCATATGCTTTTGCCTTATGTATATGGTGTTTCTTGTTGTCTGTAAACATATAATCAAGAGGTGACATACCCCAAAGAGTTTCTAATGGATCACGAAATAATAAATGACCATTGTCAGGATTCTTCTTAAGATAATATACACATGATACATGTGACTTACCCCTACCTGCACTATGGTTATGTTCTCCTGTAGTATCTCCTTCGAAATGCTGATTCGCCCACATAGCATCAACATACATGTGGAAGTCTCTACGATAATTTAAAGTATTATCCCAGTAGTCATGAACAGCAGTTAACATAGGCATGGTTAACCAATCAAATATAGGTGATTGATATAATTCCATCCCTTGTTCTAGTTCACCAGTTGACTTGCCTGATTCATTTTGCCATATACCACGATTAGCAACAGACCATGCTTCATCTAATACTGATAATGATGCAGTTAGTTGTTCATCAGTTGGAACTATCGTGCCCGTCTCCACGGGTATGGAGAATAGTTGTTTTATCATGTGATTTAATAATTTCAGACATATCTCTCTTGTTCCTAGTTGGAATCAAATTAAATGAGATACTAATACGATCTTCATCAGTGTGGTTCTCTCTCACACCATGTGAGACCCATGCAGGAAATACCACCAATCGACCTTCTTTCGGTGGATATGACATGGTTGCATGAGTATGTGGTGCTTCTGCTTTACTCAAATCCTCTGCTAATCCCAGAGAATGAGTTACATATGCTTCCATAGCATTTTTATGGAATGTAATACTACCTGCATCTCCTTCTTTTGGTACTTTAACATAAAATGCACCAGACATCAATGATCCTGGATGTGTGTGGACTTCATTATATCCACCCTTGTTATTAATATTGATCCATATATTAGCAAACTCTAGTGTAGTGACACATGACTCAAATGAATCAAATGCTTTATTACCAAAATCTTTAATACTTCTTGCTAACTTACCAAACTCATCATCCTCCTCCTTACATAATTCCTCACCAAAAAAGTCAGGGGACTGATAATTCAGTAACCCCCTGTTGCTTCTTTCTTTTGTAGGCATATCATTAGCAATGCTATAACATATGTCTTGCATCTCTTTGATATTGATATGATCTAGATCAACCCACCATATAGGAGTAGGAAACAAATAATCAAGGTTTAACTCCATTACTTCACTTTGTTCAGTTCTGGATTCTGTCCACCCTTCCAGTCTGCCAATCCACTATAATCTTTCTTTATCCTAGGATCTGAGAACTTAGATGAAGTTGCTACTTTGATATTTGATCTCTGCTTCTCCATATCTACCTCTAACCATGGTTGCTCTTCTTCTTTAAGCACATACTTACGATACATGTTAAGAGTCTCTAGACCACCTTCTATCTTAACTAACTCATCCCTAAGTTCATTGAGTTCAGTAAAATTAACTCTAGTCTCAGGTCTGTCAAATGACATAGAAGATAATCCTTCTTGCATCTCTGTATAAGCATTAAACTTCTCTCTATGCTGATAGATAAGATTCTTCCATAGATCATCAAGTGACTGTACTGCTTCATATGCAGACTGCACCTCTTCTATCACCTCTGGTGGCAACTCAGGCAATCCTAAGTCCTCTAGATCTTGATTGATATTATTTGGATCGAGATTAGTTGGTGCACCACTGGGGTTGATACCCTCTACCTGTGCATCCTCAAGGTTAGTTACTTTCTTTACATCTTCTGTCATTTTATTCCTGATAAATGGTTTGTTTTAAGAACTCGTAAGACGAGGGTAAAGTCTCACAATATGATAGCATGTCTTCATGCCACTTGTCAATGATATCCTCTGCCTTGGATAATGCTTCATCATCCTCCTCAGGTAAGATTTCATTACACATCCTTGATAAAGGTAGTGTCACTTTATTTATAGGGTTAAAACCCATACCTGCTGCACAATATCTAGGTCCATCATTATACTCTATACTACCCATGGGTGATACGAAGTCAAAGTTTATGTACTTATGTGACGCATGACGTAGGAAATAGTTGTCAGCACCACCGCTAAAGTCATAGTCTATGACTTCTGATGCAGTCTTCCAGTATGGTTCCTCACGTTCAGAGAAAGCATAGTGAGCAGCAACGAAATTCTTCTGACCCTCAATTTCATAGTCTGATACTTGGTTAATCATTTCCTTCTCTACCTTAGGTATGAACCCATTGCGTCCTGACAGTGCATTGCACAATCTAATCACCTGTTCATGTAGAACTAGGATCCCAGTAGACTCTAATGGTTCCAAGAAATTATTAGATAAACCTATACCTATAACATTACCAACAAATGATTTCTTATGCTTACCAGTCTTAATTGGTATGCTTTTATATGTCACTGCGTCTGCCCTCTCCTTGCCCCTAGAGCGTACCAAATAATCATACAACTCTACTTGTGCCTGATCCTCTGTAATAAATTTACTGGAGTACACATACCCTAGTCCACCACGTTCCCACAATGGTACATCCCACACCCATCCATTATTTAATGCTGTGCAGTTAGTTGTGTTAGTAACCTCTTTTGATGGATCCTCATGTGGTACTGAAATAGATATTGCTTTGTCATTTAATAGACAACCACCTTCACCATAAAGGAATGACTCGAACTCCACACCCATTGCATCACCCAATAGTAATGACTTAAACCCACTACAATCTACAAATAGATCAGCAGATAATCTCTTACCTCCATATATTATTGACTCGATATCACCATTTGGTTTCTGTTGCCAACCACTAACTACACCCTTAATATGTTTTACTCTCTTGCATACATTATTCTTTAACCACTGTCCAAACTTAATAGCATCTATATGGTATGCAGTATCAGTCCATGGTGTCCAGTAGGTAGTATCATAGGTTAGTTTATTATATTTGGTGAAGTGTGCTACAGGATTAAATGTAGTAGCAAATGTATCGTTAGTATATTTCTCTGGTTTAGTTGCATTGAGTACGAACCATGCCATCCATGGAACTTTACTCTCCATCATATTAACTAATCCAAATGGATACATCCAACTCTCACCCTTCTTCCAGAAGTCATTAAAACTAATAGCAGTCTTATATGTTGCACCTATGTCCTTCATCCAGTCTGAGTCTTTGAGTCCTAGCAATGCTATGAACCTACGAATCTGCTGTAGTGTGGACTCACCAACACCTATGACACCTTGATTTGGATCCTCAATAAGAGTCACGTTGACATGTGGACACAATACATCCAATGCAGCAGCAGTCATCCAACCAGCACTGCCACCTCCAACGATAACTACGTCCTTAACCTTCATAGATCTTCTTTCTTGTGTATTCGTATGACGAATCCATGTTCTTTGTCCAATCATACATGGTCTTCCTCCAATCGTCAAATGTCCTATCTGCGTCATCTAGGTGCATCTCATCATGTTCCTTAGGCAGGTTATTCATCAAACGCTTGAGATTTAGAGTATGTTCACAAATAGGATTAAATCCCATACCTGCTGCTATGTACCTCACACCATCATTGTGTGCTGGATCCCCGATCCACTCATATGATACATGCTTCTCTGCTGAGTATTTGACAAATAGGTTATCCAATCCACCTGCATCAAAAGGATATGATATATCATCTGATACTGTCTGCCAATACTTACCTTCTCTTCTACTGAAAGCATAGTGAGCAGATATAAATGTCATAAAACCATCTATCTCTAGGTCTGCAACTAGATTCAGCATATCTATTTCTGCTCTATTAGTATATCCTTCTCTACTTGATAGTGTTGTACATAGTCTAGTGATCTGTTCATGTGTGGTTACTAGACCTGTTGCTTCTAATGGTTCTACGAAACAATTAGAGAGACCAATAGCACATACATTCTTAACCCATGACTTCTCATGCTTTCCATTTCTAAATGGAATAGTTCTCATGGATGCTTTGTCTGCTCTCTCCTTCCCTCTTGACCTTAACAAATAGTCATATAGTTCTTGCTCTGGATTCTCTGCAAAATCTTTTGAGTACACATACCCTACACCTGATCTATCCCAGAGTGGTACATCCCATACCCACCCATTGTCTATAGCAGTACAGTTGGTACTGTTGGTTATCTCTTTAGATGGGTCTGAATGGGGCATATGACACGCTACAGCAGTGTCATTTAGTAGTGCACCTCCATCGTTATGGTGATAGCTAATAAATTTAGATCCACATGTCTGCTCTAATAATAGAGACTTAAACCCTGTACAATCTACATATAAATCTGCTTCGAACTCTCTACCATCATCAGTATATGCTTTAGTGATATTTCCACGGGCATCTTGGGCAAATCTGCCCACATTGCCCGTATGATATTCTAATCCTCTAGGTATGCAGTAGTTATCCTTTAACCAATGACCAAACTTAATTGCATCGAAATGATATGCACTGTCTACCCATGGGTTCCACCACTTATCATCATCACTTAACTTATTATACTTAGCTAACGCACCTACACTATTAAAACACTCAGCAAATGTGCCCCTGTGATACTTCTCTGGTCTAGTTAAATTTAATGAGAACCATGACATCCACCCATGTGGTAATGTCTTTAATACTCTCTCAGCACTACCGAATGGATAATCCCATGTCTCACCTTTCTGATAGAAATCATTAAATCTGATGTTCACCTTATAGGTAGCACCAGTGTCTTTCATCCACTGTTCATCCTTAAGGTCCAATAACTTAAAAAACTCGTTGATCTGTCCGAGAGTAGATTCACCGACACCACTGGTGGGTACGTCGGGACTCTCGATCAACGAGGTTTTAATGTGTGGGCATAATTTTAGGAGTGCTGCAGCAGTCATCCAACCAGCAGTTCCACCCCCAACAATGAGGACATTACGAATATTCATAATAAAGTAATAAGTTTACTGAGGGTTATCAGTAGTTATACGATCATCAAGATCTGGTGCGTGTGATGTTGGTGGAGTTCCATTTGCAGGATCAGTATCCACTGCTTCTGTGACAGGTGCTTGAGTTATAGGTTGTGCATCAACATGATCTGAACCTGTTGCTGTGTTACCACGATCAGCAAACTCAGCGAGTTTAAACTCTCTACGAACACCTATGTCCATTTGCTCTGCAGTATTCCATGCTGGCATGTTGTCATCATGTGGGAAAGGTGTGTCTGGTTCTTCTGCCACTGTCTCCTTAATAGTTTTATTAGGATCAGCAGGATCAACTATTTCTTTCTCAACCCATGTAATAGGACGTGCATTGTCCTTTACATTCTTAACGTGTTTATAGAATTGACCTTCTTTAGCTTTTGCACCAAAGAGACCTGCATCTATATCTTTCCAGAGTTTACCTAACTGAGATCCTTCAGATCCATAGGCAATTAATTTCTCGTTAAGAGGGTCAGTGTAGACAAAATTAGGGATCCATTCCCCTAACATTAATCTCCATTCGATGTCTACTTCGTCAGGTGCATCAACCCATTTAAGTGAAGATCCTGGACCAGTGTAGACTTCGAACTCTTCGCCTTTGTTACAGATATCGGTGATAAAACCGTCTGTTCTAACTAAACAACTTTTCATTTTAATCGAATTCGTAAACTACAATAATACCCTGGCGACCATCGCCACCTCTCTCACCGTTCTTACCAGAGGATCCACCTGCACCGTATGCAGCATGACTTCTGTAACGCTGAGCCCACTGTTGGTTCCTGTGAGTAGTAGGAGATGAACCTCCCCAGAAACTAGATCCACCATGTCCTAGACCTGGTGGATTTCTATGTCCTTGACCTGAACCACCATAGATTCTAACAGAACCTTGGTTAGGGTTACCACCCAATGATCCTTCATGCTGTTGGTTCCTATTAGCACCTTGTCCACCACCTGATGAACAATAGTTACCAAAGGATGAAGTACCACCATTACCAGCACGACCTGAATAATTGGTTCCACCACCTCCTCCACCAACGGAGACAGAGATGGAGTTAATGTTTTCTACATTAACAATACTTTCAGTATGTCCACCTGCGGATCCAGATTCACCATAACCTGATCCACCGCCACCAGCACCAGTACATTTAACCCATATACGCTTAATTCCACTGGGTTTATTCCATGTGGAACTTGAGTTATATACACTGATTGATTTTGGTCCACCACCTGCTTCGATCTGACCCCATGACATTGATGATCCGTTAGTAGTAAGAAACTTACCTGACTGACCAGATACTGATGGGATAACCTGTGATGAAGAACCTCCGATGGTTCCGTTAATGTTGATGTTGGATACGGTTAGAGTACCATTCACTGTGATTGATCCCGAACTGAGGTCTAAACCACCAGAACCAGATAGGTCTCTAATTGCCGATACTTTGAGGGTACTCATTGATTACTCTGTCTCCTTCTTTGTTATTTATATCAGTTAAATTCGTAGACAACTATGATGCCTTGACGACCATCACCACCTCGTTCACCGTTACGTCCTGATGAACCACCTGCACCATAGGCAGCATGACCACGATATCTTTGTGCCCACTGTTGGTTTCTATGAGTTGTTGGTGCAGCACCACCCCAGAATGAACAACCACCATGTCCTAGACCTGGTGGATTTCTATGTCCTTGACCTGAACCACCATAGATTCTAACTGAACCTTGATTGGGGTTGCCACCTAATGCACCTTCATGCTGTTGGTTTCGGTTTGCACCTTGA
>MDSY01074708.1_pt1 | contig 13084 bp, 18 predicted proteins | sample 811131 | NCBI WGS metagenome assembly MDSY01 (sample SAMN05326643, study PRJNA326480) | marine metagenome | isolation source: seawater | place: Atlantic Ocean: South West | collected 2010
GGACGCAGTAATGAAAGAACGTGTTTGTGCATCTGTGGTAGCATCTCAAATAGCACCAGTGCAAGTAAGAACATAGCCCCTAATGATACGAACCTAGAGGCATAAGCATGTCCAAATTCAAATATTGTCATTTCCATCCACCTCCATTCAGGATAACCCATTTGCAGCCACATTAAGCCTGCATTCCTGAAAAGATTCAAAATGTGAATCAAGGATAATGCAATGAATAATGCTCTGACTCTTTTCCTCCAGTCGATATCTAAAACCGAGATTGCACCTACGAAGATAATCATCGACTGGATTGCAGTACAAGCTAGTACGAAATTTATGTACAGTGGTTCACCATTGACTAACAATTCAGTGTGAAATGAATATTCAGACATTTCCTCTGTCAAAAACCATTGATTACCTTCCCAAGACTCCCATTGTACACTAGTACCATCACTGCGGTTCGCATAGGTTTCTCCAAGAGTGACATCTGATCCTCCGGCAAAGGAAAGTAATGCAGCAGATTGCCATGCGACAAACCAGATTGCAATTACATTCAGAACTGGAACGTGAGCAATTAGGAGATAGGGCAGTCCCGCTGCAGCAACAGCGCCTCGAAACCACCTAAGCGCTTTGGCGTCTCGTTCGATGACTACACGTCGCTCCCAAAATGCGATTGCAATGGCCCCAGGAAGAGTGAGTGCACTCATAACAGTTAGAACAGTATCTTCATGTTCAATATAGAAACCGATCTCGTTAAAGAAATAGAAGCCGGTTAAAATCCAGCCAATTGGGGCTAGTGGTTCAAATTTCTCAGAACGGATTTTCCAAGCGATCAATAGTATCGACATTCCAACTGCACCAAGTATGGTTGCAATCGACCGATCAACAAAGAGGTCACCCGCCATTATTAGCCGCTGAAGGTAACTTACTCTAATGACTTCTCCTGAATGCACATAGGTATGATTGATTCACGGGGGTTTCATGGAAGGTCCAATCGCCGAGGACAACCTCTCAAAAATTCAGAGAGAATGGAATGGTGCGATCGCTTTTGTCGATAGAGATGGAGTGTTGAATTATGGCAGTCCGAATTACATAAACTCAGCAGATGAATTGAAGATTATCCCTGGTAGTTATGAAGCCCTTCAGGCTTTACGTGAACTAGGATATAGAATTGCAATAGTTACAAACCAATCTGCAATAATGCGAGGCCTTTGGGGAGAGGATACCATAAATGCAATTCACCAACGACTGCAAGATAAACTTGGAATTATAGATGTCTTGATGACATGCCCGCACAGAAATAGAGACCAGTGCAATTGTAGAAAGCCTAGACCTGGAATGCTGAACTATGCCTCCGAATTGGTCCGTAACAAATCGCATGGCAAAATAGACTGGGGGGCTGCGAAACCCAAGCCGATACACCCGCTTGATCTAATGGTTGGTGATCGTGATACCGATATGGGAGCGGGGTGGGCAGTAGGCGCAAGGTTGTTCAAAGTGGATGAAGACATTGGGATTACAAGTGTAATCGAAAGAATAGTTAACAATGAACCAGGCGATGATTTCAATCCGGTGGCTTAGTAATGTGGCTAGGATTGGACGATACAGACTCATTAGATGGAGGGTGTACTACACTTGTCTTTCACCAACTGTTGAATGCATTACCGTGTGAATACGGTGAGCCTAGACTCACAAGATTGTGGCCCTTTGCTGCTAGGAGAACGAGAGGAAATGCTTCATTGTCTGTTGAGATATTTGCAGATGATTCAATTGTTCCATGGCTAGATGAGTATTGGAAAGAAAATATAGAGCCTCTCAAGGGAGAAATTGCAACTTCCCTACATTCTGACAGGAAACAATACCCATCAGATCCAGGAATGACTCTATTTTTTCAACAACCTGATGAAAAATACTACTGGAAAGCAGTACGTGGAGAAGCTACAATACTAGATTTTGGCCACCAGTGGGGTGGACAAGGAAGAATAGGTGCTGCTGCATCTTGCGCTTGGCCTAAGACTAATGTTACGTGGGAAGGTATCGCATGGAGAAAAGGACTTCGTAGCGTAAGTGAAGAGTCCCTTACCATGGTTGATGAGATGGAAGAGACATTTCTTTGCAGGGACCCGAGAACTAATCGGGGATTAATCGCACCAAGAGGTGATTGTCCGATCATGTTTGGCGTTAGGGCGACAACCAAAAACTCTGCAGCAAAAGCAACTGGAGTTTTACTAGATGGTAGCGCTGAGACAATTGGTAGCCGGGTATTTTGTACAAATCAGGCAAGTGGTGATCACTTAGATTCTATCGAATCAGATGTTGTTGATAGTATGCAATTGCTAAAAGGAGGTCACGTGATTATCAATAATCGATATTTAGCATTCGCAGAATCTGGCGAGATGAATAAATTGGCCCAATGGTTGACTGAAGGTGATTCCTTTGAGTACGTCGGTCTGGAATTTGAAGCCCAGATTCACCTTGAAGGGCTGAAGATTCTAAATTCGTTATCGAGGCAGCGACCCCTCTGTAAATGTGGTACACGAATGAAGTCAATGGGTCTCAATCAAGGAGTTCGCTGTCCAAAATGTAAGATCAAGAGTGATACTGCATGGATTGAATCGAATCGGATTGCGCCATTCACAGGTTGGGTGCAACCACCAGTGGATAAGAGACGTCATTTGGCGAGGACTTTGAGATAATACCCTAAATATTGATAGCCCAAACTTACTGGCAGCATCATGGTCAGTTCTACTGAAGTCACTTACATCCTCTTTGGATTAACATTACTTGCTATGGTATGGTACATCACAAATAGAGGTCGTGCAAACCTAGCACAAGCCAAAGAAGACGCTGCTCCGGCAGTGGCTGGTGAAGATTTGATGGAAGGTTCTGCTAAAAATCCAGAACAGTTCGATGAACCTGATGATGATGCTCTAGACGAGATGGCAAAATTGCTCGGTGAAGATGAGTAATTATTGAACAAAGCCTTCTTCTGTTAGACGTAGTTCAACCGAACTTTCATTGATCCACAATACTCTCTTCGAGTCAGGATTCGGCCTTGTGAGAAGCCACACTGCGTCTGCTTTCATTTTGTTTTTAGCTCTTGCAATGAGAGGTGTTGAGTCCATAGATACTCCTCCCTTAGAAATAAGTAATGTAGTCCAATCACTATTTTCGATGAATTGATTTACTGCTTTAATTATTGTAGCAGGGATTTGACCGGACTCTGGACAATAGTCATCAATTACGACCAGGGAAACTCCAGGAAGCATATTTGCTGAATTTTTTAATGAAGTGAGGGATTGGTCGATATTACCGACTAAGTTCATTGCATGGAAACGAGAGGAAGCAGTCAATTCCATACCCTCAAAGATTTGTGAGAATCTAGTTCCATCCGGTAGTTCAGGAGAGGCCCATAGAACCCTCCCGCCTACATCAATAGCCTGTCTAGCCAATTGAATACCTAGGGACGTTCCACCCGATGAACCCTCTACTGCAAGGTGGATAGAAGAACCATCAAGTGGTGCATTCCAAAGATCCATTTTTTCCAACTCATCAAAGATTAATCGATGGTAAATCTTTCTCATCAGCTTCTTCTTCGAAATCTCCGAGAAGAAGGTCTAGAAGGTCATCGTCAGTTTCTTCTTCAACTTGAACTGCTTTCTTAGATATGGCTTTACGAGAACGATTCAGTCTTGCACTCATGACTTGGTGGGTTTCTAACTTGCGTGTAGCCTCACGGTAGTCTTGTGCAGAAAAATAACCAACGAATTCGAAGGATGGGCCAACGATTATAATTGCATCCGGTTTCTTGCTACTAAGCATTTCGAGAGCATCAGAAAGTGGAGTATCTGCTGCGATGGTCATGATATCTGTCCTCATGATTTTTTCCACCTTAACTTTGGTTGCGTTGATTCCGGCAGCCATGCTGGTAAAGATGTCCCTTGCGGTGACGATTCCAAGAATATCGTCACCCTTTTTTACCAAAATGGCATGTGATGGGTTCTTTGACAAATCCTCACATATGGTACTAATTCGAGTCTTGGTTTCAACAACAATGTGTTCATCCGCAATCGACATGTCCGCTACTGTAGGCGCCTGCATGGTTGCCGGTATTTGCACATACACATATTGCTTTCCATCATCTAACCAATGAAAACCCATATGACCCAACTACATCTCACCCGATATATGGCAGGAAAGAAACCAAAGGTTGAACGGATTCCAAGAAGACCTCTTCCTGACTTCAAAGAGGCGGGTAGTCTATCGAATGCTATTGCTAGAGATGGTTTGTTCGGAACTGCACTTGAGGATAAAAATGAGTATGGGCCGAATGCTATGATACTATTGCTAATGATTGTATCAACTATTACTGGCGGATTGATACTAGGATTTCGTTATCTTTGAGGATACGAGTATTGGGCATTTTTACTAATTTTGTAGGGCAATATACAAACCCTTGACAATTTAGCCCCGCACATGAGTGAAGAATCGGTCAATGTCGAGAGCCGTACTTCCTCACAGGATAAACGCTGGACAATAATGGCCGCACTGTTGGGTACTAATACCGCTGTGATGCTTTTCCAGGGAATTGAGCAAGAAGCAAATCCTAAATTTGTCCGAGAGGTTGCTCTTACTATCATCGCAGCAACAATACCATTCCAAGGAATATACTTCTTAATTTACACATTTTTATTAGAGCATAAGGGAAACTTAAGCGATGATATGATGGATAGATTGAATCTTGCTTCTTCATTATGTCAAGTTGTTGCCTACATATCATTAGGGGGACTAATCGCCCTTTGGTATAGTATGTCAAAGATGGTTGGAATAGCATTTACTGTATCGGCAATTATAGCGATGGTCTTGGTTAGACTATCTATGCACCAAACTGTTAGCACTGTAAATGAAGATTCTCATTGAATTGCACTTCGAGCAAGGGCAACCGCTTCATCGACAATCTCACCAGAAACTCCTATGTGATTGGCAGGATCAAACATCTCTTCCAATTCTTCAACACTAAAGGCAGCCGCAACAGCAGGAGTTCTAGCACACACATCGATTAACTCTTCACCATTAGCGATTGCATCAAACGAAGCTGCACGTAGTATTTCATGAGCTTCATCACGACCAATTCCATGACCAACAAGTTCTATCATAACTTTTTCAGCCATTACCAATCCTTTTTGGCTAGAAATATTAGCCAGCATTCTTTCGCTGTCAACCCATAGATTGGTCAGTACATCAGCAGTTTTCGCAATTACATCTTCGCAAAGTGCAGAACCGTGAGAAAGTGTGAATCTTTCACTACTTGAATTAGCCAAATCCCTTTCGTGCCACAATAATGCGTTCTCATAAGTTGGAATAATGAATGATCGAACAATACGGGCTAAGCCTGAAGCATTCTCCGACTTGATTGGATTCTTCTTGTGGGCCATTGTTGAGGAGCCAACTTGCTTCTTGATATCGAAACCTTCACCTGCTTCTGCAATTTCAGAGCGTTGAAGATTTCTAACTTCTTGTAGAACCTTCTCACAAGTACATGCAACATTTGCAAGCCATGAAACGTACTCAACATATCTATCCCTTCCAACAACCTGAGTTGTTGCTAGTGGAACTTGTAATCCGAGGTGAGTAAGAATTAATCTTTGTAATTCACGGGCTCCTTCGCCTTGAGCAGCGCCTGTACCAACTGCTCCTAGGAATTTACCAACAGCGATGCGAGGTGTGGCTTCATCGAGACGAACCAATTGCCTACGCATCTCATCAAGCCAGACTGCAGCCTTCAAACCAAATGTGATTGGAACTGCTGCTTGACCATGTGTGCGCCCAAGCATTACTGTATCTCTTTCACGCTCGGATAGATTTGCTGTTACGTCTATTAGGTGACATAATTGCTCACGAAGAAGAACTATTGAATCTCTTAATTGAATTCCAACAGCGGTGTCCACAATATCGTTAGATGTTGCCCCGAGGTGAACACACCAACCTGCTTCACCAGCCGCTTCAGCCATTGCTTTTGTCAGTGCCATTATGTCATGGCGTGTTTCTGCTTCAATTTCAGAAACGCGTTCTTTGGTAACAATACTCGGAACAGAGATTTCTGCAATCTTGGCATAGTCTTGTTCAGAGACCCTACCCATCTGCATGTGAGCCCAAACTAAAGCCCTTTCAACGTCGAGTTGTCGCTCATGCCGCCCTAACTCAGACCAAATTTCTTTGAAGTTCTCGCAACCGTACCGATAGTCTAGTGGACAAAATGCCATGTTACGCCCCTTTGAGCAGAGGCCATGAACATTCCGCGTGGGATTTATTTTGATGAAAACCTATTTTAGACAAAAATAAGGTGTCCTCTGACACCGTCCCAATGGGTTTTGAAATCTAAGTTTAGCGAGTCAGTCATGTGCGGTCCAGCGACAACAATTGTCTCATACTCTCCACCTTCACCATCGACATGGAATCTATATTTCGTGGCAAGACTCTGCAATTCCTTAAGAGATTCTGAATCAATTATATGTCCGAGCCATTCTTTTCCTAGACCCTCTGATGACACACCGGTGATCATCACTTTGAAACCATTTGCAACAAGACCTTCCATGTGAGATTGACTTGATTGGTGCCATAATGGTGTAAATGATTTGATGCCCAACCTTTCCGCCATGCGTTCTAGCCGGGTCTTCTGATAATCGGAGCGTAATGCTCCAGAAACAATACCATCAATCTGTAAATTCTGCAATTCTTTCTCAAGGTCGAAAATCTCTTCTTCTTGAATTCCTTGAGTAGAAATTCCAAGCCATTCACACCCACACAGTTCTGCTTGCTTTTGGACAAGTGAAGTTCCGGGAATTTGAAACATCCAAGAATCGTCACCCTCTACGAGCATGGTCACGAGATGGGTTACGTCCCAACCTTTGCATTGCGCCCACCAAATTGCAGCGCTACTATCCTTGCCCCCACTCGAGAGTACTGCTACCTTCACGCCCAGCCTATCCCGCCAAGGTTGATAAGACCCCGACCCGGACAGCCAACAAGGGTGGACACTATGCAGCCAAGCGGAAGAGGATACGACCACGGTATTACAACATTCAGTCCAGATGGAAGATTGTTTCAAGTTGAATATGCAAGAGAGAGTGTAAAAAGAGGCACTACAACTGCTGGACTGAAATTCAGAGATGGTGTTGTTCTTGTTTGTGACAAGCGTATTGCTAGCAGACTAATTATTCCTGAATCCATTGAAAAGATGTTCAAGATTGATGGCCACATAGGTATTGCTACCAGTGGGTTAGTCGCTGATGCACGCCAGTTAGTGGCTCGTGCTCGTGTCGAAGCTCAAGTTAACAGAATCACTTATGCAGCCTCCGTCCCAGTTGATATTCTAACCAAGAAGATCTGTGATTTCAAGCAATCATTCACTCAGTATGGTGGTTCCCGACCATTTGGAACTGCGCTATTAATTGGTGGAGTAGATGAAAACGGAATCCATCTGTTTGAAACTGACCCGTCCGGCGCTTACCAATCATACCATGCTGGAGCAATTGGCAGCGGAAGGAATACTGTTATCGAATATTTCGAAAACAATTGGAAAGAAAACCTGACACTCAATGCAGTCATGAAACTTGGATTAGAAGGCCTTCGTAATGCTAACGACCAGGAACTAAATCGCGAAGCTGTCGAAGTAACTGTAGTCGATAATGAAGGTTACAGAGTTCTTGATAGAGATGAAGTCAACAAACAAATTGACCGTCTCAAGCCTCTAGAGGAGTGAAACTAACCATGGTAAGCCTTGACGCAGCAGTCTTGGCAAGATGGGATTTTGGTGGCAAACGCTACGAGATATTGGTTGACCCTGACTTAGTTGAAACTTTTCGAAGTGATCCTGCGAGTGTCAACATGGATGAATTCCTTGCAACTGACGAAGTGTGGAATGACGCTAGAGGGGGAGACCGCCCTACAGGAGAAGCAATCGAATCGACTTTCGAGACTCAAGACATATTTGAAATAGCGAAAATCATTTTGGAAAAGGGGAGTATCCAACTAACTACGAATCAAAGAAAAGAAATGGTTGAGCAAAAAAGGCAACTCATCATTCAAGAAATTCATTCTACTGCAATCGACCCTAGGGCCAAAACACCGCATCCTAAAACTAGAATTGAATTGGCATTAGAGGAAAGCAGATTTTCTGTTGACCCATTCAAACGTCTTGACGTATTGGTCAAGGAAGCAATAGATGTTCTCAAGCCGTTGATTCCGCTATCATTCGAACCAGCAAGAGCTGCTTTCAGAATACCTGGCTCCGGCTATGGGGCTGTCGGCAAATTTTTGCGACCTTATCTAGTCAAAGACGAATGGCTTTCAAACGGAGACTGGGCATGCATAATTGAATGCCCCCCTGGAATGGTAAGTAGTTTGATTGGTAAGGTAAAAAGCGTGGATAGCAACTCTGAAGTTAAAGAGTTGTAAATCATAAAACAAGCGTCTGCTTTATCATGGGATGTCGGGTCGCCCGACTTGGAGACAAACAAATGTCAGGAGCGAAAGAAGGCGCCGAGCTGCGCCTCGTGACTCCGGGGGAGGCCATCGGGGCCTCATCAGGAGTACGAGCAGGAACTGGAACCCTAATAACGGGTGACAATATTATAGCAACCAGAGTAGGTTGGGTCAAAGAAAACAATGGTGTGACATCGGTAGACCCGATTCATGCTGCATACATGCCTAGATCCGGTGACTTAATTATCGGAGTTGTGGAAAGTGTGCGAAACAATCTATGGTTCGCAGATGTGAACGGACCGTTTAACGGACTTTTACCAATGTCATTAGCACCTTGGAAAGTTGAATTCGGGGCTGCTCGAGAACAAATGGATATTGGCGACGTTATGTTAGCACGTGTTCAAGAAGTCGATGAAGCCCACAATGTCGTACTAACCATGAAAGGTGTAGGACTTCGCCGTCTAAAAGAAGGCATTATGTCTGAAATTTCAATGAATCATATTTCTCGCCTTAGAGGAGATGAAGACTCTACTCTTCGTCAACTCAAGGAAGTAAGTGACTGCCGAATAATTGTGGCAGAAAACGGAAGAGTTTGGGTCGATGGAGACGCAGACGGAGTTACATTCATGCGTACTGTAATCGATTTGGTACGCAACGAAGGCCACAAGGCCACATTCAATGCTTCAATGGAAGCATTAATCGAAAACAGGAGGAATGCCTAATGGGCGGATACGGAGATGTAAAATTACTACGTGAAGATGGTCTACGACTTGATGGTCGTAGAGTAGATGAAATGAGAGAAGTTCAAGTTGAAGCAGGTGTTCTACCTGCTGCTGATGGTTCTGCTTGGGTAAAGCATGGACTCAATGTTGCAGTTTGTGCAGTATATGGTCCAATGGAAGCTCACCCTCGTAAAATCCAGCGCCAAGACCGTGCGGTTATCGATGTTAGATACAACATGGCCCCATTCTCTACCAGTGATAGAATCCGTCCTGGATTTAATCGTCGCTCAAGAGAAATCAGTAAAGTAACTGCTGAGGCTCTCGAGAGTGTTGTTCTTGTCGAAAGATTCCCTCGTTCTAAAATTCGAGTCGAAATTGAAATCCTTGCTGCTGAAGCAGGAACACGCTGTGTAGGAATTACTGCCGCCGCTGTTGCACTTGCAGATGCAGGAATCCCAATGCGAGACATGATCGTTGGAGTCGCTAGTGGTAAGATTGAGGACACAGTAGTTCTTGATCTAGACAAGGCTGAAGACAACTATGGTCAAGCAGACCTACCAATGGGAATTCTACCAACTACTGGTGAGATTGCATTCCTGCAAATGGATGGCGACTTATCGATTGAAGAGTACAATACTTGTATGGATTACAATCTGAAAGCTGCAAGAGAAATTCATGTACTAATGATAGACGCTCTCAAGCGCAGATATACCGAAAAGAATGGAGGTGAGGCTTGATGGTTGAATTAGTGCCTAGTCTACTTCGTCAAGAACTTGCAGCCCTGGCTGCTAACGACTTGAGAATAGATGGCCGAGGCCGTTGGGACTCTCGTGACATCGTTCTAGAAACCGACTGCCTCTACAACGCAGAAGGTAGTGCCAAGGTTACTTGGGGAGACACAATAATTTATGCTGGTGTCAAATTCGAGATTAGAACACCTTGGCCTGACCGACCTGCACAGGGTTCACTGATGTGTGGAGCTGAACTACGGCCAGTCGCTGGACGAAAGTATGAACCTGGACCACCTTCACCACAATCTATCGAACTTGGTAGAGTTGTAGACCGCGGAATTCGTGAGTCTGGATGCATCGATATGGATTCATTATGTATTATTCCTGGAGAGAAAGTTCTGGGCGTAATGATAGATATTCATGTACTATCTGACAAAGGAAATATCTTCGATGCTTGTGCTCTTGGTGCTATCGCAGCATTGCGAACAGCAATCGTTCCTGCAGAAAGGTTCGATATCGGAGAAGACTACCCTCTGGGTGTTTCAATGACTCCTACAATGTGTTCATTCACTAGAGTTGGAGGACGCTATGTCCTTGATGCTAATGATGAAGAAGAATTGGGTGGAGATGAAAGGATTCACATCACTCTTGGAGATGAAGGACACCTTCATTCACTTCAGAAGGGATTAAAGGGAACTTTCACGCCGGCCGAATTCGACGAGATACTAGGAGTCGCACAGCAGCGCTGTGCAGAACTCGCAGATTTGGTCAACTCAAAGGAGGCTTGAACATGGCAAAGCGAACTCAGAAGGCTGGAGCAACCGGTCGATTCGGAGCAAGATATGGTGTTAGCGTTCGACGTAATGCTGGCATGGCTATGAAGAAGAAGTCGACCAAGTATACCTGTCCAGTTTGCCAGTACCGCAAGGTCGCTCGCAAGTCCGTAGGAATATGGGCATGTGGAAAATGTGGACACACCTTTGCTGGTGGAGCATGGGAACCATACACCCGTGCATCCGATACAAATAACAGAATCATTCGCCGAAATGCAGACGGTGCAACAACTGCAGACATGGCATACATCGCACAGCAAGCCGCTATCGAATACGAGCGTGCACTAGTTGCTGGTGAAATCGACGAAGAGGAGTGATCTAATTTGTGGACTGTCCGCCTTTCGGTGGATACGCCAAAGGCAGATTCTTTAGCAGCAAGTTTAGCTAGTGAAGAATCTGTAATCGTAGACGGAACTAATTTGTCGTTTACTCTTGAAGAAAGCCGTGCTAAAGACGCAAGAGCAATGTGGAATACTCGAATGAGGTCGCTCATCATCGCAAATCGTGTAATTGATGTGATGGATTCTTGAACCCCTAACCAATGAGGAGATAACATGGAAGCCGCTCAACAATTGCAGATGGTCGTTGCCGAAGTGCAAGCAGCAAGACAGCAAGTCGCATCACTCAATGCCCAACTAAGGGAACTCGAAGGTACAGTTGCTGCTGTTAAATCACAGCCAGATGGCATGGCCCTGCACCGCCAAATGGGCACGATATTAGTAGAAGTTGAAGATAGAAATCAATTATTGGAAGACTTGGAAATGACTCTTGTTCAAATGAAAGCGGCTGTTGCTACAATGGGTGAGAGAGAAACTGAACTAGTTTCTACTTATGAAAAACTCAAGCAATCTCTCGAGGGATGAACTTGGAAGAATTAGCCAACTGGATTACGGAAGCCACATCGCGTGGAGTTGTTCCAGTTCTAGCAGGAAGAAATGGAGACATGGACACAATTGGTTCCGCCATATCATTAGCGGCATCAAACTCCGGATTGTTAGCATGTGGAAGACACGTAGGTCGTTTAGCCAACCGTCTTTGTGAAGAATTAAATGCACCATTCCGTAAACTTTCAGATAATCCTGCTTGGCCTTCAAAAATAGGTGGAATAATCATTGTTGATGCTGCTGCTGAATCACAAACAGGAGTTAAGATTCCAGAAGGAGTACCGATTTGTGTAATAGACCATCATGATACTTGCGAATGGGAATTTGGCCCAGGAGATTTAGAATTGCGTGGGAACGCTCGCTCCACAACTCAGATGATTTTTGAATATCTAACAATCCAATCACCTGAAACACTGACAAATGAAGTTCGTAAACTTCTGCTTGCAGGTTTAATCACTGACACTGGAAGATTCAAACATGCTGATGAATCATCCCTAAGATGTGCTGCTGACCTGATTTCAGGGGGGGAATTCGAATACCAAGAGTTCGTAGAGAATATCCAAACTGAAACTATCACTGCAAGTGATAGAGGTGCAATAGTAAAAGCACTATCCAGAAGCCAATCAATCGAATCAGGCAAGTGGAATTTAGTTCATACTCACGCCGGAATCCTAGAAGGAAAAGTTGCCAGCATACTGGTACAGGCGGGGGCCGAAGTAGCCTTAGTCGCACGTAACCGTGATGGAGAAACACGGCTAACAGCAAGAGCACCTCGTTCCTCAACCAAATCTGGAGTTCACTTAGGAAAAATGATGCAACAACTCGCCGAGAAAATGGGTGGAGAAGGCGGAGGCCACGATGGTGCTGCAGGTTGGAGTGGAAATTGTGACCGTATTGCTAGTGAAACTGCTTTCATCAATATTCTTGCAAATACTAGGAGGGATGAAAATTGAATCCTGAAGAGATTATTACTGCATACGAAAACGGCGAACGGGAACTAGATCATCTCTTAGAAAAAATGAGATGGACAAGTTGGCTAGGAGTTGCCGAGTTAGGACTCGTATTAGGCAGTGATATTGTTGAATTCCTGTCAGACAAATTAACTCCAGCTGAATTAAAAGTTCTTGAATTGGTTAAGATGAGAGTTGCAGGAGTTTTGAATATGGAAGCGATTGAAGATGCGCTTGCAGTTGCTAGAGACCCCGAGACTAGAGATTTAGCCCTAGAAGGACGGCTAAGAATGGAAAGAGGCCTAGTTAATTTTGAAAATGGTGACCATGATGAAGCTCGTGATGATCTAACATGGGCCGAAACAAGACTGAAATCTGTCGCTAAGGCTAGCAGGGACCATGATATTTCATTACTTAACAAAGCAGCATTCCATTTATCAATTGATGAACCAATGATGGCATTACATGTTCACGGAGAAATATCTCGCA
>MDSY01040802.1_pt1 | contig 13083 bp, 11 predicted proteins | sample 811131 | NCBI WGS metagenome assembly MDSY01 (sample SAMN05326643, study PRJNA326480) | marine metagenome | isolation source: seawater | place: Atlantic Ocean: South West | collected 2010
GCGAAGGCGAGCCGCAAATTTTTTTGGCGATAGTGACACCCCTAGCACAAAGCCAAGAAAAAACATGGTACCCTACCGGCTTGTCTCGCTAATTTACAGGGGTACGGTGGGTAGGTTTTGTTTATTTGTGGCAAATTACAATGGGGGCATGTGCCTTGGTACCCTATATACACCTGTATGCTATGTGTTTGTTGGGTGTTTTGGTTTTGTGGGGCTGTTGTGTTTTGTTTGTTTTGTGTGGTTGGTGTTTTGTGTTTGTTGTGGTGGGTGTTTGTTGTGTTTGGGGCCGTGACATTCGTGACATTCGTGACATTTGTGACATTTTGTGGTTGTTTGTTATGTGTGTGGAGAGTCTAGAGACTCTAGAGGCCTTGTGTTTGTGTTTTTTGTTATATGTTGTTGTGCGGGGGTGTTATTGTTTGTTACGGAGGTTACTTTTGTTACATGTGTGGAGGGTCTAGAGGGTCTAGAGGCCTGTGTTTGTAAGGGGTTTGGTGTTTGGGCGTGGATTCCCTTGGGAACCTCCCAAGCATTGAGGCTGCTTTGGCCTTGTAATCGCTTTGTCCTGTGCGTTACGCCCCTGTGCGCTCATTTCCTCTTTGCGTTGTCACAGGGGGCGGTTACCCTTCTGACGGGTGACTCACCGATGGTTAGTCGGGCGCTTCTTACAAGCGTTGTTGTGGTTGGTCAAGGGTCCACAATACCCTTTTTTGTTTGTTGCCTTGTGTTAGGTTACCTTGGTTACGTTTTTTTAGCAAGGAGGTTTTGCATGTTTTTTGAAGATTTTGATGAGGTGTTTGATGTTGATGATGATGAGGTGTTAGAGTGTGGGTTAGAGAATCCTGACATCTGTGAGAGTTGTCAGTAAAGGAGAATTGTTATGGCGTATGGTTATGGTAAGGCTATGAAACCTAGAAAAAGGGTTATGCCTAAAAAGAAAAAAGCAAAGAAAAAAATGAAGAGGAGAATGTAATGCCACATAAACCTATGCACAAGGCGGGTAATAAAAAAAAGGCTAGATATAGACCAAAATCTGGTAAAGGGTTTGGTTCTGTTGATGGTCGTTTGCGTACTCGTAATATGCGTACAAAAGCTAAACGAGCGACAAAGAGGCGTAAATAATGGCTGCTAAAAAAAAGAAAAAGGCTAGTTCTAAAAAAGGTTTGTACGCTAATATACATGCTAAACGTAAACGCATTAAGGCTGGTTCTGGTGAAAAGATGCGTAAGCCGGGTTCTAAGGGTGCGCCTACTGCTAAAGCGTTTAGGGAGTCAGCTAAGACAGCTAAGAAAAGAAAACCTGCTAAAAAGAAAAAGTAATGGCTAAAAAGAAAGATCCTCGTTTAGCTAAAGTTGGTGTGTCTAGGTATAACCAAGTTAAGAAAACGCCTAACCATCCTACGAAGTCGCATGTTGTTGTGGCTAAGGAGGGTAACAAGATTAAGACTATTAGGTTTGGTCAGCAGGGTGTGTCTGGTGCTGGTAAGAATCCTAAGACTGCTAAAGGTAAGGCTAGGCGTAAGTCGTTTAAGGCTCGACATGCGAAGAACATTGCTAAGGGTAAGATGTCTGCTGCGTATTGGGCTAATAAGACTAAGTGGTGATGTGTGGCTCCTCGTAAAGTAGCGAAGCCTAAGCGAACTGCTGCGTATTATCGTAAGAATCCTAAGGCTAGGGCTAAGAAGAAAGCGTATGATACGAAGTATCATTCTACGAAGAAGCGTAAGAAGTATCGTGCTGATTTGCAGCGTGAGCGTCGTAATCGTGGTATTGCTGGTAAGGGCGGTAAAGATGTGTCGCATAAGAAGGGTGGCGGTTTTACGTTGGAGAATCCTTCTAAGAATCGTGCTAGGAACAGGGGCAAAAAATGAAACATCAGGTGCATATTCATCAACAAAGATTGCGTAAAGGTTTGCCTGCTATTATTCACAGAACGTATAAGGGTTCTGAGTATCATCAAACGTTTACCATCCCTAAAGACGCTGTTGTTGTGCAACCTGAAAAGCCGTTGTCGTGTGGTGCTAGAGCGTGGATTGAATGGAATGATTAGTTTCATGAATGTTGATGCTTGGGTTCAGTATGGTATGGATAAAGGGTGGATTTCGCCTCCTTATTGCGGTATCCATGACATAGCGCACCCAAGTGATTACGAAGAAATGAATCGAATAATCGAAGAAGAACATGACGGTGATATAGATTGTTGTTGGACAGTAGTACACATAAGGGACTAACGTGGCCTCCGGCAAAGCAACAACTGTAGAAAAATGGGTGCAATATCTTCTACTAAGACGCACCATGAGCATATACAAGGCTGCGAAAGAATCTGGTGTTAATTATCATTCAGCTAGAGACAATGAATCTGGCAAAGTAAGCACACGAAACTTTCTGATCGCCAAAGAACAAGTAGAAGGAATAGGTGTATCTACGATACCTTCCTATGAAGAACTACCACCTGAAGTACAAGAGTGTTGGAACAACATAGAAAAATTTGCGCTCCGATATTTCGGCATCATACTACAACCATGGCAAATCGAAGCCACGGAACGTATCTTTGATTTATTTGAAACACCTCAAGAGGAGTACGTTGTTATCAACGCACCTCCGGGTTCAGGTAAGTCCACGTTTTTTGCAAAAGTTTTACCGGCATGGGCAACAGTCCGTAACAGGGCTATCAGAGGTATGCTAGGTTCCTCGACGCAACGGTTAGCAGAATGGTACACACGACGTTTGCGGGCGGAGTTTGAACGTGAGCATGTTGCCCGTGCCGAACTCAACGATGTCAAAATGGGATTAGCAGTTGACGCTGAACGAACCATGCAACAAGACTTCGGCCAATTCAAACCTGACGCTAAAGAAATATGGCGTGCAGAAGCATTCACCATAGTACAACAAGACGACATGCCCCTATCGCAGAAAGAACCATCATGGTCAGCGTTCGGCATGGACTCCGGCTTCTTAGGAGGCCGATTCGATCTTATTATATGGGACGATGTGTGGGACCCACGCAAAATGCGCAATAGCGAATCACGATCCGACATGTACCGTTGGTGGGACGAAGTAGCCGAAACACGACTAGAACCAAGCGGATTACTAGTCCTACAAGGACAACGCATGGCCTCTGACGACATATACCGCTACGCATTAGACAAATTTGCACCAATAGACGAAGACTACGACGAAGTAGACGAAGACAAAGTAGAAGCAGAAGGCGAACGCAAATACAACCACCTCAAATACAAAGCACACTACGACGACAGATGCGAACAACTACACAAACCTAGCGACCCAGCATACCCAGAAGGCTGTTTACTGTACCCACGGCGACTGCCATGGAGAAAAATACGCCACATTAAAGCACAAACACCTGACAGATACGAGATACTGTATCAACAAGAAGACTCTGACCCTGCATCAGTGCTTGTTGATCCGCTTTGGATTAGCGGAGGAGTCGGAAAAAACGGTGTAGATTACGTTGGTTGTTGGGATAAAGACCGTGATCTATGGCAAATACCTCAATACTTAGCAGGCGATGTGATGGTTGTAGCGTCTGCTGACCCGTCACCATCTAATTTTTGGGCGTTGCAATGCTGGGCGTACTGCCCTGAAAGCGAATATCGTTATTTATTAGAGTCGTACAGGCGCAAAATGGATGCTCCTGCGTTTCTTGACTGGAACCATGACACGCAACGTTTTACTGGCATAGCTGAAGAGTGGTGGCAAATAAGTAATGAGATAGGTCACCCTATTACGCATTGGATAGTTGAAGCTAACGCTGCACAAAAGTTTATTTTGCAGTACGATCATTTCCGAAGGTGGTCAGCTTTGCGAGGTGTGGAGCTAGTACCGCATTATACGCACGCTAGAAACAAGGGTGACCCTAAATATGGTGTGCAAATGCTAGCTCCTTTGTATCGTTTAGGTCGTATCCGACTTCCGGGTATGCAAAGAACAGATGCTAGGCCGCATTCTTTGTTATTAGTCAATGAAGTAACAAAATGGAACCCAGAAGGCACAGGGTCTAGAACTGACGACTGTGTGATGGCACAATGGTTTGTAGAACATAACCTAGAAAAAATATATACGCCTATGTCTGAGCCTATTAGGCAATGGCGGCCTTCGTGGGTAACAGAAAGTTAAAACATTGAAAACCGCTGAAGAAATTGTAGATCTGTACTATACACGTTCATCTAACCATGCTGGTGTGAAAGAACGTATGCGCCTTATCCGTGACCATTACAACGGTGACGTAATTGTGCCTTTACCTGAGATAGATTCGACTGAAGCGTCGTCTGTAGCAAACTTGTTAGCGCAGGGGTTAGATCAGACTGCTATGCGTATAGCGTCTGTTACTCCTGATATTGTTTGCCCACCTGAAGACGAATCATCTAAGCAATCTCAAAAGTTTGCTGCGATTCGTCGCAAAGCATTGTTTGGTTGGTGGCAAAACTCTCGCATTGACATGCAACTTGCGAAACGTGCAAGGCATCTTATCGGGTATGCAAGTAGTATTGTGCAAATACGGTTTGACCATGAGAAGGGTTGCCCTACATGGCATGTGCGTGACCCCTTAACTGCGTATCCGTCTAACTTGCGTGGACCTGATGAAATGAGTCCAGTTGATTGCGTGTTTGGTTATGAGCGTTCTCAAGGTTGGATTCGTAGACATTATCCTGATGCTGCGTTACGTTTCGCTGGCGTTAACGAAGCACCTTACGACAATGACAGACCTGTCGAACTTATTGAATACGTTGACCGTGAAGAATATGTGTTAATAGCAATACATAACCCTGCGCACAGCATTGGCGTGCATACGATGAACGACAATCACGAACCAATTATTGCTGAGTTAGAAAGAACACCTAACAGAACAAATGTTTGCCCTGTTGTGATGTCCCAAAGCATTTCATTAGATGAACCTAACGGACAGTTTGACGGCATTCTAGGAATGTATCAACAACAAGCAAAACTTATGGCGTTAGAAGTTATAGCTGTACAAAAAGGCGTGTTCCCTGATACATGGCTAGTAGGTCGTGCAGGTGAACAACCAACAATTATTAACCCTGCGAATGGATTAACAGGCGAAGTTGGCGTTATCCGTGGTGGTGATTTGCGAGACATGCAGTTGCAACCCGGATTTATGACAAACCCTGCCATTGATCGTTTGGAAAGAGCGCAACGTTTAACTGCTGGTATTCCTGCTGAGTTCGGTGGTGAATCTACAAGCAACATTCGTACTGGTCGCCGTGGCGACGCTGTTCTTTCTGCTGTTGTCGATTTCTCTGTGCAGGAATCGCAACGCATTCTTGCTCGCTCATTAGAAACTGAAAACAAGTTAGCTATTACTATGGCGAAAGCTCATGCAGGTAATAAATCTAAATCGTTTTATATATCTATGGGCAAAGTGAAAGGCAAGGTAGATTATGTTCCAAACAAGCACTTTACGACAGATGACAATGTGGTCAGTTATAGTCACGCTGGGGCTGACATTAATAATCTTGTTATCGCTGGCGGTCAAAGGCTGGCAATGGGAACGATGTCGAAAGAATCCTTTATGAAAATAGATCCTCTAGTTGAGGATGTTGAATTTGAACGTGATGCTGTGACTGCTGAACAGTTAGAGCAAAGTTTACTGTCTGGCTTGCAGCAACAAGCAGCGACAGGGGCAATATCACCTGCTGATCTTGCTCGTATCATTGATCTTGTTAAATCGGACAAAGCTGAATTAGCTTCCGCTGTTGAGAAAGTACAGCGTGAAGCCCAAGAAAGGCAAGCCACAATGGTTTCGCCTACATCCCCTGAAGCACAATCCGGCATAGCCCAACCCGAAGCAGGAGCAGAAGCTATGGTTGCTCCGCCTTCTGCTGAGGGTGGGCCTGCTGGTTTGCGTGAACTATTAGGAGCTTTATAGTGCCTAGAAAACGTAAAGGCGAACAAGCTGCAAGGACTTTAACTGGCCAACAGTATGGTCAAGCCAAAATGCAAGAAGAAGCGCAAGCCGCTGTTCCTTTGCCCAGTATGGAGGAACCACAGATTCCTACGATGAAAGCAGGGGAGCAACCGTTCGGTAGGCGTTCTGAACGACCTAATGAAATGGTTACAGCTATGGGCCAACCTGAAGCTGTGTTGACTCCAGAGGCCACGCAACAACGCAAAATGCAAATGCTCGCTATTTTGCCTTTGTTAGAACAAGCTGCTTCTGAACCGTATGCTTCTCCACAAACAAGAAACTTTGCTAGGAAGTTAAGGCTTGCTATCGGGCCGATGGAAGATTTACAAAATCAGAATAGAGAGTAACTATGGGTTTTCTAGACCGATTGAAAGACATTGGTGGAGGCATTCTTGACATAGGAGAAGGTAGCCTTGACTTTGCTGTAGATACTGTTAAATCAAGTGCTTATTTGATAAGTATGCAACCTGATAAGGCTGCTGAAACTTGGTTTAATTCTTGGCAAGAGGACATTCTTGGGACTGCTATGCAAGGTGCGTTTGGCCCCGAAGGTGTTATAGGTTCTGTTATTGGTGCGCTGCCAGAATCAGGTCCCCTTGGTTTTATTAGGACAGGTGGCGGCAAGTATTTTAATGCTGCGATGGAAGGCTGGGATTGGGTAATGCAATCCGTTGTCGATGATGGCCTTGGAACGTTCGCTACTGTTGTTGGCGCTAGTTTAAGTGACGGCAACATTTCTCGAATGTGGGATGGGTCAACGTGGGCAAGAGCCTACGAGATCAATAGCAAATCTTTTGACCCTGTAACTGGAAAAAGAATAGAAGGGCATGGCCGCACGTTCGGTCAGTCGATGCTTGCAGCAACAATGATGATCGATCCGTTCGATGACGAAGCAATGAACGCTGTGCAAGACGATTACATGTTCAAATTGTTTTCAGGAATGCTTGATTTCGCACAAGAGTTCCTTGACCCTATTGACATAGCGTTAGGTGGTACTGCAAACGTTTTGTCAGGGAAGACAGCGCTTGGTCGTGTAACTAAAACTGGTGACGTTAAGATACTTGGCGTTAAAGAAGTAATTGATCCTACTACTGGGAAAAAGACTGGCGAGTTAACGTCTACGCTTGGTAGACGACATGTTAGCCCCCAACGCATTTATGCTCCGGGTGGAGGCTTATTTACTGGTTGGCGCAGAATGGACAAATTAATTGACGGCGAGCTAGTTACTTCTAGTAGGTTCAAAGGTTTGACTGAAGAACAACGCAAAATTCGTCGCATGATTGGTACGACAAGTACGCAAGCAAGAGCGCACGCTTTTGTGAATAGTTCTAAATATAAATTAATTGAAGAGGAATTAGCCGAAATAGATAAACTTGTAGGCGTCCCTGTTGCAGACGGCGGTCTTAGTAGAGAAGCAGCAGCAAGGCGGCGTGCCGTTGTTCTTCGGGAAACGGTTGGTCGGCGTGCAGCAGCAAGTATGCCTGAGTCAGCAGCGTTTGCTATTGGTCACGGTGCTACCCCAGAGGCTAGAAGATTAACTGCCCGTGCTTTGATTGGGGATATGACTGCGTTTGATGAAGCTAAAGACATAGCTGAAAAAGGCAGAGCGCTACTTGAAGATGAAAGCTATTTTAATGATTTAAGAATGCTTGATGATTTGAATAGCCGTATTGAAGTATTAGATCAGAAAATTGATAGTTATGGTAAACCAGAAAATCTTACGAGCGGTCAAAAAGGTGCTCTTACAAGGTTCCAAAATCAAAAAAAACGTTTACAAGATGAAACAAAACCTTATTACGAACGTGTAGCAATAGCAGAAAAAAAACTTGACAGCGTTGATTATGAAATGATGTATGACTTGCAAGTAGGTTTGCAAGAAAGTCAAATAACTCAAATTGTTAATGGCTCAACAAATGTTCGCATGAACACGTTGACTGATGAAATGTTAACAGCCGATGCTGGTTTAACGGCAACAGCAGAGTTTGTGTTAGAACGTTTGGCTATTCTAGATGTGTTAGAAGAAGCTCCTTTCAAAGGGGTAGATGTATCTATAGATAAAGTGTATAGAACTAATTCGTTGCAAGCTCTCCGCAATAAGCATCTGCGAGAACTTAACAGAAAGGCAAAAAAAGGAGAAAAGTTAGGAAGGCTGCAAAGACGCAACGCTGATTTTATAGACCGTGTGTATCAGATCCCGTCAGTCATTACACCTTTTGGTTTTAGGACATTGCGTGTAATTACAGAGCGTGTGCCTCAGTCGTTAATTGAATTTAACGATGCAGGTGCGTTTACACAATATGAACGTATGCTTGCTAACGCTAGCGGCGTAACTATTAACGGTAAATCAATTATTAACGCCGATGAAGTCCGTGATTTGCTGGGCAGGTGGATGGAAATTAGGAACCGTGCGGATTCTAATATGGCAGCAAATTTACGAAATGAATTTGATAACGCTAAGACTCGACTTGTTAATAAAGCAGATGAGTTAATTGAAGAAGCAGGGATTGACATTGGTGATTCTTTAGCTGACCAATTACAAAAAGCTAATAACTTAAAAGATGCTTCTCGTAAACAAGTAAAAGAAGCTCAACAGCAAGGTAAAAAAACTCGTGGTTCTGTGCGTGGCGCAGAAAGATCATATAGTTCGTATAAAGGTGATGATGGCATGGTGTTTATTGACCATGGCATGTCTCCGCACATGGTTAAACAAGCAGAAGTTATTCCAAGGTTTGATTTGATTAATGATTTTATTCAAGACAAGCAACGTTTAGTTGTGCTGACTAAGAATCAGTTAAATGAAAAATTATTCAAAGCTAAAGAAAACCTTGAAGAACTTAAAGCTAATAAAGCAAGCGTTAAAAAAATTAAGGCGGCTGAAGAAGCAGTTAATGAAGCACAACAAGCTGTTAATAATTTTAATCCTAAACAATACACTAGGGATTTAACGACTAGACGTTGGGTCCAAACAAAAGATGGTTTTAAGCGTGTTGCTAGGCCGTTAAGGAATAGAGCGCAACAAGCTCAAAACGTTTGGCGGCCTATGGTGTTGTTGACTCCTAAGTGGCCGATGCGTGTGCAGTTAGATGAAACGTTGCGGCGTTTAGCTGACCTTGGTGCAATTACGGAAATGCGTAATGTGTTCCGTGGTATGGGTGATTTGAAAGATGCGTTTGCTACACGAAGTATTGAATCGTCAATGCGTGACGTTACAACTACTATTAAACAAGACGCTATAGAAGCTATTCAAAATAATAATTTGGTAATAGATGTTGAAGACAGCGTTACATCGTTATTTCCTGATGTAAAAACTAAAAAATTAAAAAGCGGTCAAAAACGTTTTCTTGACGAAAGTTTTGAAAAGTCTAGATTCATTACTGCTGAAAAGTTTCTTGAACGAAAAATTAAGGCAAATGATGTAACAGCGTATGAAGTTATGAATATGGTTGAAGGCGGCGCAGACATACTTAAAAACAGAATTAAAGAAACTGCGCAAAAAGCAAAGCAAGAAAATAAGTTGCGTTACGCTATGCCTACTGTAAGTAGGGCGTTTATAGCTGGGACATTGTTAAATCCTTTAGCTGGTGCGGCATGGGCTGGTATGCACGGAATTAGCAGACATCGCAGAATTAACAACATTGCTGGAAAACGTGCAGCGTTGCATCAATCTACTTTGTACAAGACAGAAGCTAAACGATTGTTAGACGATGCGTTTGAAGCTGCTGGTGACGAAGCTGCCGCTATGCGTGCGTTAGCGGACCAAATGCTGCAACAAGGTGTCAGCATGAGAACGCTAGTAGACAGTTTAGATAAAGACATGGTTGGTTTAGATGATGTTGTGAACAGTGTTGAGAAAGCAGAAAGGTTATTAGTTGAAGCTGGCCATTACAATCTTAAAATAGGTGGCATTACTGCCCGTGGAGCTTTTGGAGATGACGCTGATTTTATAGCAATGAACCAACGTGCTGTTTCTTCAACAAAAGCTCAAAGCGCTATGTTCCTTGGCTTTAAGCAAGCAAGCGAACGAAGATTGCAAGAATTTAATAATGCTGAATGGAGAGCTTGGGACATCCTTGATGAAGATAAAAGTTTCTTTGCTAAAGGGTGGGAAACAATGATGGAACGTTACACAGCTATTGGAGATAAATGGCAGTCATCGTTTTTTGATATTGTGTGGGCTGATTTGCCAAGAGATGTGCGTGTTGCTCGACTTGCTAAAGAAATTAGAACGAATGAAGCGCTTTCAAATAATTTAGGTTTGTATTACCCAATAGAAAAAGCTAAAAAAAATGCTGTAACACCTGTTAGCGAAGTAATTTACAATATAGCAGATAACATTGTTGACGAGTACGACAATGTGCTACCAAGAGGACAAATTTTTGATAACCTTAGAGAAAAAGCACGAACGCAACAACCGGTTAAATGGGAAGACGTTCAAAAAGCATTAGAGGATCACACTAAAAAAAGCAAGAAATACAATGACGGAGATGTTGACGCTCTTATTGTAGATATACGTTTAGGTGGAGTTCCTAGAAATGTATTAGAAGGTAAAAGTTATGGAGATTTTGGTAGGCAAGTGTCACCAACTCCTGAGTCAATAGCTCCACAAAGAGCAGGTTTTGGAAAGGAATCAGGTAAATTTATTGAACGCATATATGAAAACCTTGGAACGTTACCAGCAGACCATTTATCTCGTAACCCGTACTACAGAACAAAATATGAACGTGCCTTTTACCGCAAAATTTCAGCGTACATGGATGCAGACGGGCAAGTCACAATTAGCCCGAACCAATTACGAAAACTAGAAGATAGCGCCAGAGATGTAGCGCTACTAGAAACACGGGACCTGCTATACGATTTAGCTGAAGAAACACGATTTGGAGAAATGGCTGCATTGGTAATGCCGTTCTACAATGCGTGGCAAGAAGTTATAGGTCGTTGGGTTAAGTTAGGGCAAGAAAACCCTGCTGTAGTAGCCAAAGGCGTGCGTTTATACATGTCAGATTGGAACGCAGAAACATTAGGCATAACTGAAATAAATGATGAAGAAACAGGCGCTAATTATCTAGCGTTTAGATTACCAGAATGGGCTGTAAATGGGTTAGATAAATTACCTGCCGACGGTGGGCCATTAAATTTGATAAGCAAAGGGCCGTTAGGTCAGTTGTTGAGTAACAACCCGTTACGTTTTAGTAAAGAAGGATTAGCTTCTATGCTGCAATCAACAACTCCGGGTTTTGGTCCTCTTGTTTCGATACCTGTACGAGAAGCTGTATTGAGGAATCCTGAACTTGATGAAACGTTTAACTTTATGTTTCCGTTTGGTCACCCTGAAGGCGGTGTTTTTGAACGCATAAAGTCAGGGTTTATTCCTGCTTATCAACAAAACATAGACAACCTTGTAAGAGAGACTCCTACTAGGGAAAGGCAAGTGCAATCATTTGCGTTACAAATTTTTGTAGAGCAAGCCGAAAATGGCACACCGATAGATGTTACAGACGAAAAGCAACTTAACATGTTGATAGAAGAAGCTAACCAACGTGCAAATGATTTTTTCATGTTTAGGGTAGCTACAGGTTTGTTTATGCCTACGTCAACGACAGCGTTTTCTCCTTATGACGACTTAATAAAAGAAGCAAGGAATTTGCAACGAGAACACGGCACGTTAGCTGGTAACCAAATTTTCTTGGAAGAACACGGGCCTGAACTGTTTGCGTTAACAGCCAGAATGACAAAATTAAACGATGGTGTTGCTGCTTCTGCAACTGCTGAAATAGCGTACATAGAAAATCAAGAGCTTGTGCAAGCCCACCCTGAAGTTGGTGGTTGGGTGACTGGAAGCCTTGGCGCTGGCGATGAAGAATTTAAGTTTAGTTCTGCTGCATACAGGCGACAAACTCAAATGGATATAAGCCCGTCAGACGACACGAAACGTAGGGAACGCAAAAGTGTTTACGACACAATAGCTGATACTGAAGTTGAACGTGGTTGGAGCATTTACTCTACTTATGCCGATATTGTTAGAAGCGAGCAAGAGAAACGTAAAGCTGCTGGTTTAGATTATTCTATGGCTTCTACTGAAATGCTGCCAGTAAAGATAATGTTTGACCAACTTGTTGAACGTTTGAAAAATGAAATACCTGCTTGGGGTGAAGAGTACGCAACAAAGTCAAGGGTTAGCAAAACACCTGCAATTATTGAAGGTTTCTTAGCTGGTTTAGAGCAAGATAACATTCTTGCACGGCCTTCCACACGACACGTTATTGAGTACTTCCAACTAAGAAACTTTATTGAGTTAAACCTTATTCAACGTAGCACGACACGAAACCCTGAAACTGGTCGTGTTGGAAGCAATGTATTAACTGCTGCTTCTAACGCTGATTTGAAGTTAATGTGGGAGAATCAGAAAGAAGCGTTAGCTGCAAGACCTGAATTTTCTAGGATCTATGATAGGTACTTTGAACAAGATATGATTACTACAGAAAGTTTTATTTCTACGTTACGGCCAGATGTATGGCGTGCGTTTACTAACGGAGATTTTGTAAATGGTTCAAACTGAAAATCCAATTCCAATAGGCACTACACAACAAGAACTGGATTTAGCTGAAAGCATATTAGCGTCTATTCAAGCCTTGATGCCTCAATCAGTTGACAACGTTTACGGATACACCGAAGCTCCTGCTGTAACTCCAGCAACTACAACAACTCGTTTTTTCCAAGGACAACCTATAGAGATAGAAGTTCCTGCTTTTGAAACTGGGGAAATGGAACTTACCCCAATAACAGACGACATGATTTCTGAGCTTCTTGGCGGATACGACGAACAAACCCGCAAAGAAATAGCGTATGACATGTTTCGTTTTGTTCCCAACGCATACGGGGACGCTGACGATTTATTTGACGATGATGGCTCTATTAACGAAGGAGAGTTTATAGACGCTTTTGCACGAACAATGATGTACGCACAGCGGCAAGCTGAAATAGGAGGAGGCTCTGATTTTATTGACATTATTATGCGTACAGGCGAAGTAAGCCTTGAAGAATCAAAAGCCTTTTTTGATGAACGCATTGAGGAGTTACGACGTAAACCTGAAAGAATAATCAATTACATTGATCCTTCTGCTTTAATGCAAGGCATTA
>MDSY01008593.1_pt1 | contig 13081 bp, 9 predicted proteins | sample 811131 | NCBI WGS metagenome assembly MDSY01 (sample SAMN05326643, study PRJNA326480) | marine metagenome | isolation source: seawater | place: Atlantic Ocean: South West | collected 2010
GTCTTGTCTTTTGCGGTTTCTACAAGACTGTTAAAACATTAGCCGAAAGTGTTTAGCCAAAAACTAATGCTGCTTAAAAAGCTATCATATAAGTATAACGGGAGAGGGAATTTAAACAGCTAATTTTTATTAACAATAGAATAAGTGCCAAATAAGTGCCAAGAATTTGACTAACTTTATACTGTAACTACTTTTTCAATTGCACGTGTTACATAGGAAACACTAGTGGAGAAGATGGGACTCGAACCCACGACCTCTTGACTGCCAGTCAAGCGCTCTAGCCAACTGAGCTACATCCCCAAATTAATAATAACAAGCTTTTTGAGAGGTTTAACAAATCTCTTAAATTTTTATTTACATATTTATTAAAAGTAGCTAATTATTCTAATTGTAAAAATACTATAATCCAGACAGTAATTCATCAAATTTATCTTGATTCAATTCCATTTAACAAAATATAAGTTTTTTAGATTAAATTTTTATTTAGTCTTTTTATTTCACTTGTTTATTTAATAATAAATTGTTAAATACAAGTAAATTTTCTATGTTTGAAATTAATCATAAATAAATTTAAATGAAAAAATTATTTTTTAGTATAATATTATTTACCTCTGTTTCGATAACAGCTCAAACTATGGCATTTACAGCTATTGAGGTTAAAGTTAAAGATCATACTCAAAATGATATTGAAGAAGCATTTGATAAAGTTTTTAAGGATGTCAAAATGAATCAAGCAGGTGTAACATTAGAACGTATTTGGATGGGAGGAACCAAAGGAATGACCCATAGGCTTGTTTGGATGAGTACATTAGGTGTCGATATGGTAGATGAAGGAGCAATTTCTCCAGATAAGAATGATGCATTTTGGGCAAAAATGAATAATTATATTGAAGAGTGGGGACCAGGAACCTCAGGAAGAATCCTTAGCTGGCAGGAGGGAGACACTCAAAAGAATCCTTCTGTTCATATTTGGGATATAAAAGCACAAGACCAAAATCAATTTAAAAAAGGACATGACAATATTGTGAAATCATTTAAAGATGAATTTGCAGGCAGAGTTGTAGGTTTTGGGACTTATGACATAGGAAAACCAAATGGAGCCACACATTGGGTTGTTGTCTCAGGGAAAGACAGAGGAGACCATCTTATGTTTTTAGATAAACTTCAAAATTCAAGTAAGTTTATGAAGATAATACAAGAAAGAGGTGAAGTTGAAGATGTAAGAGATTATGAGATAGAAATCCTTAAAAGAAAACAATAATTTTAGATAATATTTATTTTAGGGTCATTCATGTCTTATAGATAAGTTTGACCCTTTACTTTTAATATAAACTATATCTTCTTCATTAAGCTCAGGTATTTTTTAATTTTATAACTCTTATAAATATGAAAAAATTTTCTATTATTTTATTCTTCTTTAATATTTTACTAATATCAAATGAATGTATAGGGCAAAAATCTGATCCTCATAAAAAATACACCTTTAAAATAGGAGATGATAACGGAATTGGAAAGTGGTACATGGGAAGAGAAATTGCTTATGTTATGGGGTATCAAGGAATTACTTGGCTTGAAAGATCAGGACGAGAAAAAGAAGAAAATGTTTCTGATCTGATTCAAAATATGAAAATTAAATCCGATGATATTATTGCAGATATTGGTGCTGGTTCTGGATATCATGTATTTAAAATGGCTCCTTTAGTCAAGAACGGAGTGGTTTATGCAGTAGATATTCAGATTGAAATGCTGATGGCGATTGAAAAGAAGAAAGAGTCTAAAAAAATAAGAAATATTGAAACAATTCTTGGAAGTGAAAAAAGTATTCATTTATCGAAAAATTCACTTGATAAAATTTTAATGGTTGACGTTTACCATGAGTTCAATTTCCCAATAGAAATTATTGCTTCCATGAAAAATGCATTGAAGCCTAATGGAAAGTTATTCTTAATTGAATACAGAGGTGAAGACTTAAAAGTTCCAATTAAAAAAATACATAAAATGACTGAAAAACAAGCTGTTAAAGAGATGGGAGCCGCTGGTTTTAAACTTAAAGAAAACATTAAAAATCTTCCTTGGCAGCATTGTATGATTTTTGTAAAAAAAACAATCTAAGATCACATAATTAGAGTTTTAAATTCACTTCAATTTCAAATTCATTATCAATCACCTTATCTTTAATACTTACAATAATCGAATTAGATCCATAGAGAATGTTAAATGACCTGCGGTCAATAATTAAATTGGCTTTTGCTTCTAAACCATTTAATTGAAATTCAAAATTAGTGGGGTTTGTTTTTCCTTTAATTGTAAAATTGCCTTTAACATTATATGATCCTTCACCAAGACTCTCGACAGAGGTGAGTGCTAATTTTGCTTCGGGATGTTTTGTCACACCAAACCATTCATCAGACTTTAAACTCTCTTCTAACTTTCTAGCATCTTCTCCTTGAAGGTCTTTAGCTTTAATGGAATTCATATCCACAATAAAATCACCACCAGTAAGTAATCCATTGTCCAGTAATAAATTTCCAGACAATAGATTAATGACTCCTTCATGTTGTCCAGTTATTTTTTTTCCTATCCAATGAATTGAACTTTCTGAAGCATTAATAGTTACTTTTTGGGCACTCACAATAGTTATGTAAAAAAAAGTAGCAGTAGTTATTAATGAAGTTGTAAATTTTGTTCTCATTAAATAAAAATAAGTCTAATTTGATAATAATGAATGATTATTTAAGTGAATAATTTTGAATAAAACTACCTATTCCATGTTCCTCCATACTTGTAGTGGAAATTATCTTTCTTGACATTCACTAGACAATCTTTACATACAAAAACCCACTTACCACCATTCTTATAGGTTATACGATACATTTTTTCCCAATCTTTATTGCAAATATCACAGAACTTTTTTCTCATATCTAAAATTCAAAAATAAAGCTTAAAAATTATTTACTAATAATTAAGTTCAAACCATATAGTCCACAAAGTTTGTGGTAAAGTTAGTGATGGATAATGATGTATTAACAAATAAATATCATCTTATTATTTGCAAATCAAATACTTAGTGAAGAATAATGATTGGTAATGAAACGTAATTATTTCCCGATACAAAAATTTTGAAATACATTTCCTAAAATATCATCTGTATTTATTTCACCGGTGATTTCTCCAAGTGATTGAATTGCAGAATTTAGGTCTACAGATAGAAGGTCTCCAGAAATTTTAGTTTTCATTCCTTTTTTAACCAGTATTATATCTTTAAGAGCACTTTGGAGAGATGAATGATGACGAACATTGGTTATAACTGTTTGACTGTCGTTGCCTATTTTATTTACAGTTTCAATTAATTTAAGCTTTAACTTATCTATTGATTCAGCCTTGAAAGTCGATATTAAAAGGGCAGGAGGTAGGTGTGGGAATTTACTCTTGATCAAAGTCTTTATCTTTTCGCTTCCGTTAGAAATATCCATTTTATTTTGAACTAATATAGTCTTCTTATCAAATGATAATATTGTTTTAAGTTGATTTAAAATTCCTTTTTCCTCTGTATCGGTAGCATCATATAAAAACAATAAAATCTTAGCTTTTTTTGCGTTTTCAATTGCACGACTAACTCCAATGGATTCAATCTTATTTTTAGTTTCTCTTAATCCTGCCGTATCAATAAATCTAAACTGTATTCCATCAATTATTAAAGTGTCTTCAATACTGTCACGTGTTGTGCCTTCAACATCAGAAACTATTGCCTTTTCTTCGTTAAGTAAGGCATTTAATAATGAAGATTTTCCAGAATTTGGTTTCCCCAATATTGCAACTGGAACTCCATTTTTTATGACACTTCCGTATGCAAAAGATTCAGATAAATTTTTTAACTTTTGTTCTATATTGTCTAAAAGATTTAAAAATTCTTCTCTATCTGCAAATTCAACATCTTCCTCTGAAAAATCTAATTCAAGAGCAATCATTGACGCAAAATGAATAAGCTTACTCCTTAATTCACTTATTTTTTTTGAAAAACCACCACGCATATGATTAATGGCCAATTCATGTGCAGCTTTAGATTCTGATGATATAAGATCAGCAACAGCTTCAGCTTGTGTCAAATCCATCTTGCGGTTTAAAAAAGCTCTTAATGTAAATTCACCTGGTTTGGCAGGAATAGCACCTTTTTTAACTATCAAGTGAAGAATCTCTTGAAGAATATATTTAGAGCCATGACATGAAATTTCAATAATATTTTCTCCAGTATAAGAATTGGGCTCCTTAAATATAGTCAGTAAAACTTTATCAATAATTCGACTCCCATCTTTTATAAAACCAAGAAAGGTTTTGTGAGAAGATTGATGAATTAATTTCAAACCCCTATGTGATTTAAAACATTTTGATGCAATTGAAATAGCCTCGGTACCTGAAATCCTTATAATTCCGATTGCACCAGTTCCCTGTGGAGAAGCCAAAGCAACAATTGTATTTTTTTCTAACATATTGTAAAAATAGAATAAATGAAGAATTAATAACGTAAATGAACTATTCTATAGTCTTTGTGAAAGTTGCTCTTTTTTTATGAAGACGATGCTCATAGTTTTTCCATAGAGCCTGAATGGCTATATTTTCTTCCAGTTCAGGGTTGGTTTCAACAGATTTTATGCCATACTTATTAAATGTTTTTTGAATTTCATTCATTAAAATTGCAGTAACAGCTTTATTTTGATAATCTGGTCTAACACCTATAAGATATAACGAAACTTTTTTTACAAACTTTTGTGCCCATAGAATCCTTAGAAATCCAAAAGGAAATAGTTTTCCATTGATTTTTTTCAGTGTTTTTGAAAATGAAGGCATTGTTATTAAAAAAGCAATGAGATTATTATTTTTATCAGCAATACACTTTATAAAATCTGGATGAATGTATTTAAGATATCTCTCTTTATAATGTTTGATTTGGTAAGGTTGAATTGGAACAAAAGTTTGAAGTTTGTCATAAGTTTTTCCCAGCAAATCAAACATTTGATCAACATAAGGAATGATATCCTTATTTGATTTAAAATTTATAAGCTTTAGAGAATAACGATCCATTATTAATTTAGAAAACCTTTTAACTTTTTCAGGAGATTCATCGAAAGAGGAAATTTTTATTTCATATTCTACCCATTGAGCTAGTTTTTGATAACCAAGTTTTTTCAAATGTTCTGAATAATATTTTGAGTTATATAGTGTTATCATGGTGTTGAGCTCTTCAAACCCTTCGATTAGTAAACCAGCTTTATCCATATTGGAAAATCCAACAGGACCTTCAATGTGATCTAATTTGTTTTGTTTTCCAATCAAAATGACCTTTTTAAGAAGTTGTTCTGTTACATTAATATCATCGACAACATCAAACCAGCCAAAACGAATTTTTGATTTTTTAACTTCCTTAATTTCAATCCAGTTAATAATAGCAGCAATTCTCCCAACTATTTTTTTATTTTTATAAGCTAAAAAATAATGAGCAATTGCATTATTAAATACAGGATTATTAACTTTATCTAAGGTTTCAAATTCCTCGTTTATTATTGGACCTACCCAATAGGGATGATTTTTATACAACTCAAATGGAAAGCATATAAATTTTTTTAAATCTCTTTTAGATAGAACTTCTTTAATTGTAATTGCTGAGTCCATAAAAATTAATTTTTAGGTTTTTTTCTAGCTCTTTTATCTCTTTTTTTAGCTTCTTTAGCTTCTTTACGCATTCTCTTTTTTAAAGCTTTTTCATCTTTTTTATCTTTTTTCTTTTGTTTTTTTAATGGATTTTTATAGCTCTTATGAAAATCAACTCTGTAAGATGCTCCTGCATTGACAGATATAAAACTTGGACTTGTATTGGTGTTTGTCCCAAAAGTTGCTTCTACTTGAAGATTTCTTCCAACTAAATATGCGGTTCCAGCTCTTAAAATATTATCTGAGTATATTTCTGAAGAAACAATGTGATTTTCAATATAAACAGACCAAACAGGACTGTATGCATGTGTAAGAGTAAGTATTAAGTTTTTTTCAATAAAATCTGATAAATACCTTTTTAATGAAAAATTTGTTACAAACACCCAGGTGCTTAAAAAATGTGACTGAGTAGCTAAAGTTCCCATAAGTGTTAGAGGTGATGGTAAAGGAACCTCAGTAAATAAATTCTGTTCAAAGCCAGGCATATATAGAACACCAAAAACATCCCCATTAGGATAAGGAGTTTCCTCAATAAAAGGATCAAAATTTGCACCAATTGTCAGAGAAACGGCAGGTATTAAATCTTTGATTTTAAATTTGTTGTTTTCTTTCCAACTGTATGGGTTTATTTCAATTTCTTTTTTGAATGGATCATATATTAGATATTTTATTCCAAGAAAATTTTGAAGAAACCCACTTCGTTTAGTTTCTGTTTGTGGACTTAGTAATTTATTTGTGAATGTATCAGACATAAAAGATCCGTCGTATGTGAGTTCTAATTGCTCAAATAAAAATCCCCAACGAATAGACATGAAAGCTAAAGTTCCATTAATAGTGCTTTGATTATATCCGTCATGTTTATAATTTCTAAATTCAAAACCTGATTCAACTTGAACTACACCTTTTCCTACTGAAAATGCACCTATTGAGTAGCCTGGTCGATTAGAATTAATTTGATCGGTATATTGACTAAATAAAGAAGGTGTAAAACTCAAATAAATAATAAGTAGAAAAAAATTGTTCATTTTAGATATAATATGCAAGATAATTCGAATTTTTTATTAAAAATAAAATATGGATTTTCATAATTAACAATCTTATGTTTTATTTTTTTAAATTTGAATGTATCATAAATATTAAATTTTGAGTTTTTTGCTGAAAATTTTACTTTTTATTTTTATTATTTCATATGTAATTAGACGATTAAGTCCATTTATTTTTGGATGGCTAATTAGTAGTATTTTTAAAAATGCTTCGACTCAAAATGACATGAATAAACAGGAGAAAAAAGAAAATAAAACAAAAAAATCTGACAAACTTGGAGAATATATAGAATATGAAGATATTGAATAATAGCTTATATATTCATGGACTTGTAATAGTTTGCTTTGCCATTTTCGCTCAACTTTTTTATTATCCATCTTTTTCTGGAATGAAGATGTTACAGTCTGATATAGTTCAATACTCCGGAATGTCCCGTCAGATCAAAGAATATAGATTAAAAAATGATAATAAAGAGTCTTACTGGATTGATAATGCATTTGGAGGTATGCCAACTTATCAATTAGGTGCAAATTATCCAGCAGATTTTTTATCTCCTATACATAATTTGTTCAGGTTTCTTCCAAGACCAGCCTATATACTTTTTTTATATTTATTTTCTATTTATGTTTTATTTATTGTCTTAAAAATTGATTGGAAGCTAGCTATTTTAGGTTCTTTTGCTTTTGGTCTTTCAACCTATCTACTAATTATCCTTCAAGTCGGTCATAATACAAAAGCAATTGCTATATCATATATTCCCATTGCTCTTGCAGGATTTTTTTTATTAATCCAAAAAAAATGGATATATGGCTTTGTCTTAAGCGTAATTGGTTTGGGTTTAAACATTAGAGCAAATCACTATCAGATGTCATATTATTTAATATTCATATTAATAATTTTCGGTCTAGTATACTTTGTAGAAGCATTTAAAAATAAAGAGCTTAAATCTATATTTAAGAGTCTTAGTTTATTTTTTTTGAGTGGAGTAATTGCTATAGGTTTGAATGCAACCCCTCTTTTAGCAACATCAGAATACTCTGAGTTTAGCACACGAAGTGGTTCAGAATTAAATTTTAATTTAGATGGTAGTCCAAAAGATTTCTCCAGTGGGTTAGATTATAATTATATCACAGAGTACAGCTATGGAATATTTGAATCTTTAAATCTTATTATTCCCAGAATTATGGGAGGAGGTTCTAGAGAGAACTTAGGAACTAACTCTAATATTTATGATTTTTTGATTAGAAAAGGTGTTCCAACTAAACAAGCTAAAGAATTTGTTACCCATGTTCCGACTTATTGGGGTTCTCAACCGATTCTAGAAGCACCAGCGTATATAGGAGTTGTAGTTTTTGTATTTGCATTATTCTATATCATTTTATTTAGAGGTCCATTAAGAAATGCTCTTGTATTAACAACTATTTTATCTTTAATTTTATCATGGGGAAAGAACTTCCCACTATTTACTGACTTTTTTATTAATTATATTCCATTTTACAATAAATTTAGAGCTGTATCATCTGCTCAAATTATATTAGAAGTTTCCATTCCTATTTTATCTATACTAGGACTTCAAAAGTTATTAAATAATCCAGAAAAATATTTTAAAAAATTCTTTAAAATATTGGTAGGTTTAATTTCTTTTTTACTTTCCTTGATTCTATTAAAAACCCTGAATGCTTTCTCATTTTCAGGACAAATTGACAATAGGCTAAGACAGGCTTATGGCGATGAGATTCTAGATCAAATTATAATTGCTAGATCTCAAATATTTAGTGATGATATTTACAGAGCTATATACTTTTTGATAGCGATTTTTTTAATTTACATTTTATACAAAACTAAAAAGTTTAGTAAAAACATTACTATAATCTCATTATTAGTAATAATAATTTGTGACTTAGGTGGAGTAGCTAACCGATACCTGGATTGGAATCAATTTAAAAAGCCCTCAGAAATAGAAGTTCCGTTTGAAATGACAGATGCAGACAAGATAGTACTAAACGATAAATCAAGGTTTCGAGTCTATGAGCCAGAAATATCTTTAAATGGAGCTAGAACATCTTTTTTTCATAATTCTATTGGTGGTTATCATGGAGCAAAGCCCCGAAGATTTCAAGAACTCTTTCAGTTTTTCAACTATAATCAAATCCCAGAGGTGCTAGATATCTTAAATGTGAAATATGTTTTAAATAAAGGACTTAATCCTGCAATTAATAATAATGCTCAAGGAAATGCTTGGTTTGTTAATTCAATACTAAAAGTTAATTCTGCAGATGAAGTTTTAGAATCATTTAAAGCTATAGATTTTAAATCGGAAGCAGTTGTTGAGGATAATCTAGCATTAAAGGCACTTTCATTAGACAATAAAATTACTGATGAAGATTCTTCAATTAAGTTAGTTTATGAATCTAATAACGAATTAAAATATAAGTTTGAAAGTAAACAAAAACAAGTAGTTGTTTTTTCTGAGATTTATTACCCTAAGGGTTGGCAAGCAATCATTGATGGTGAAATTGTTCCGCATTATAGGGTTAATTATATTTTAAGAGCCCTTCCTGTTGAGAGTGGAGAACACGTAATAACTTTTAGATTTAACCCAGAAGTAGTAAAAAAAGGAACTAAATTTAGATATTCAAGTATTTCATTATTTGTTTTGATATTGTTTTCATTAGTTTACACAACAAAATTTCAAAGAAACAGTCAATAATGGGTTTAGTAGCAAAACAAACATTTTATAATTTACTAAGTATAGGTTTAGCGTTTTTTTTGGGAGCAATAAATACTTTGTATATGTATCCTAACTTCATGGGAAGTAGACTGCAAGGTATTGTAATTGCATTATTAGCTTATTCCAATTTGGTTCAGCCATTTATTTCTTTTGGAATTCAGCATGCGATCATAAAATATTTTAGTTCGTTTAAAACTAAACATGAAAGAGATAGTCTTTTGATTTTCTCAATATGGTCTCCTTTATTGATAATAAGTATAATATCTTTTTATCTATGGATGTTTTCTTCTTCAATTATTGAGAATATTTCATCAAAAGAACCTTTGATAGGAACTTATGCTTTTGTAATAATTTTAGTAGCAATTTCAACTTCCTATTTTGAAATATTTTTTAGTTGGCTAAAAGTAAACTTAAGCTCAGTTTTTGGTAATTTTTTAAAAGAATTCTATCCTCGTTTTTTGAACTTTTTCCTACTAGTACTTTATGCTTCAGATTTTATAAATTTTGAAATATTTATCTATGGTTTAATAATAGGTTACTATTTAAGATTAATAATAATTATAATTTATAGTTTAAGTATATATAAACCTAAACTAAGATTTAAGCTTCCTCCTTTTTATTTAAAAATAGTTTTTTATAGTTTTTTAATATTTTTATCTGGTGCTGCTTCTAGTATTATTCTTGATATTGATAAGTCAATGATAGCCTCTTTGGTTACATCAAGTGATGTTGCTTTCTACAGTGTAGCTCTATTTATAGCTGCTGTAATTGAGGCGCCTGGAAGGGCAATGCTTCAAATAGTTAGCCCTCTTGTGTCTAAAGCAATTAATGATGATAATAAAACATATTTAAAAAGTCTTTTGAAGAAAAGTAGTAATAATCTTTTTTTAGTGTCTGGTGCTCTATTTATTTTAATAAATTTAAATCTAAGTGACTTTTATGTATTTGTAAATCAACCTCTTTATTCAGTTGCTATTGGCGTTGTTGGCGTTGTTTCAGTTGGAAAACTCTACTCAATGTCATTAGGTTGTTTAAATAATATAATTTCAAATTCAAAATATTATCCATTTATATTCTGGTTTTCAATCTTATCTGCGACAATAGCAATAGTTTTAAATTTTGTTTTGATCCCTAAATATGGGATTTTGGGTGCAGCTTATGCAACATTATTTGTGATTTTATTAATTAATACACTTAAAATACTAGTAATTGCATATGGACTCAAGATTCATCCTTACTCAAAAAAAACTATTAAAACGTTAATATTAATTTTAGTTGTATATTTTTTAATTAAAGAGATAAAACTTGAATATTCTTCTTTTGTTAATTTAATAATTAGATCATCTTTTATAATGGTCTTTTATTCGATCCTGGGATATTTATTTGGTCTATCAAAAGATATTAGAGAACAATTAAAAAAATATTTATTTAGATAATTTTAGTTTTAAATATTTCGAACTTGGTGCCTCCTTTATTCTTACAAGTTCTTCAGGAGTTCCCTGAGCAACAATAAATCCTCCATCATTTCCTGCCATTGGACCCAGTTCTATAATTCGATCAGCACATTTTATTAAATTTAAGTTGTGCTCTACAACAACTAAAGTGTGACCGTTTTTTAAAAGAGAATTAAATGATTTTAAAAGTTTTTTAATATCATGAAAATGGAGTCCAGTGGTAGGTTCGTCAAATATAAAAAGCACTTTATCTTTAGTTTCTCCTTTTGCTATAAAAGAAGCTAATTTTATTCTTTGAGCTTCCCCTCCAGACAACGTTGTTGATGACTGTCCAAGAGTAACATAACCTAATCCAACTTCGTTTAAAGGTTTTAATTTTCGAACTAATTTTTCTTCTCCATTAATTTCAAAAAGATTTAAAGCTTCATCAACAGTTAATTCTAAAACTTGATCTATAGAATGATTTTTATACTTAATCTCTCTAACTTCAGATTTAAACCTTTTTCCTTTACAAATTTCACATTCTAATAAAACATCAGCCATAAATTGCATTTCGATAGTAACAATTCCCTCTCCTTTACAGTTATCACAACGACCACCATCAACATTAAAAGAAAAGTGTTTGGGTTTATAGCCTCTAGTTATAGATAAGTTTTCCTTTGAAAAAATAGATCGAATATCATCATAGGCTTTAATGTATGTGACAGGGTTTGATCTTGAAGATCTTCCAATAGGGTTTTGATTAATGAACTCTACACTTTTAATGGATTTAAAATCTCCATTTAATGATTTGAACTCACCAGGCTTCAAAGTATAAATCTCTAAACTTCTTAGTAATGCTGGATATAAAATATTTTTAACCAGTGTTGATTTTCCACTTCCTGAAACTCCAGTTACTACATTCAGGCTGTTTAATTGGAAAGTAGCAGTTATATTTTTTAAGTTATTTTCTCTTGCACCGCAAATAGAAATTAATTTTTTTGATTTTCTTCTTTTTTCAGGAACTTCTATTTGAGTTTTGCCACTCAAATATTTACCAGTAAGTGTATTTGATTTAATTATTTCATTGAAACTACCTGTAGCCATTATTTCTCCTCCAAAAGATCCAGCCCTTGGACCCATATCAATAATTTCATCTGCAGCATTCATGATCTCTTCATCATGTTCAATTACAATCACAGTATTTCCAATATCTCTTAGACGTTTTAAAATTTTAATTAAACGCTCGTTGTCTTTTGAATGAAGACCGATTGAGGGTTCATCTAAAATATACATTGAACCCACTAAACTACTGCCTAAAGAAACAGCAATATTAATACGTTGGGATTCTCCCCCAGATAAAGAGTTGGATTTTCTATTCAATGTTAAATAATCTAAGCCTAAATCTATCAAAACATTAATCCTACTTTGAATTTCAGTTAGAATTCTAGATGAGATATCAGTATCATTTTTATTCAATTTTAATTCGTCAAAATGAACATACAAATCTTTAATTGGTAAATCAATTAAATCTGGTAGGCTTTTTTCTCCAACTTTTACATAATTTGTTTCTTCACGTAATCTAGTTCCTTTGCAAGTAATACATTTTGTTTTACCACGAAAACGAGATAAAAGAACACGATTTTGAATTTTATAATTTTTTGATTCAATTTTTTTAAAAAAACCTGAAATTCCTGTAAAAAAATCATTTCCATTCCATATCAAGTCTTTTTCATTCGTTGATAATTCAAAATAGGGTTTATGGATTGGAAAATTAAATTTTGAAGCAGATTTAATAAGTTTTGAATAAAATTTTCTATAACCAGTGCTTCTCCATGGTGCAATTGCTTCTTCATATATTGAGCGAGATTTATCTGGAATAACTAGATCAGGATTTAATCCTATAATATCTCCATAGCCATTACATTTAGAACAAGCTCCATATGGATTGTTGAAGCTGAAAAGGTGGATGTTTGGATTTAGAAATTCAATTTCATCAAGTTCAAATTTATTTGAAAAACTAAATATTTTATTATTACTTAATTTAAGTAAAGAACAGTTTCCTTTTCCTTCATAAAATGCTATTTGAACTGCATCTGCAAAACGTTGAAAAAATTCTTCATTATCATTTTTGATTACCCTATCAACTATTAAGTCGAATGATGAA
>MDSY01011272.1_pt1 | contig 13081 bp, 9 predicted proteins | sample 811131 | NCBI WGS metagenome assembly MDSY01 (sample SAMN05326643, study PRJNA326480) | marine metagenome | isolation source: seawater | place: Atlantic Ocean: South West | collected 2010
GGTCCTATTTTTAGTCCAGTCGATGTAGTCGAGGTGTGAACGGACAAGGCGGTGCGACGTCGGAGTTCTGAGAATGTAATCCTCTATCTCCCGGAACCCTTCGTTCCTTAGGTTCACGGCGACCACACCCCATCGGAGGTCACCGGTTTTCTCCATGTAGTCATCCAAGTACACGGCCTGATGGGCACGGTGGAACGCCCCATAACCTATATGTATCACACCTGTCTGACATTCATGCCGATTATAGGTGGTGCTATACATTTTTGAAGTTAGCAAAGAAAAAACTGAGTTCAGAATCTCTCATGACTTTTCAAAAAATTTTGAAAAAAAAAGTATTTTCAATTTGAGAAACTAATTTTAATATTCCTCGAGGTATAAAATTACCCTATCTTCTTCAGATCGGTTTTCGGCCCAGTGTCTCTGACGAGCATCCATGAAAATATGCTTCCCATTCTCTTCGGTGATATCACCCTGCACTGAGTGGTGTAATATGCAACCACTGGGACATTTCAAACCGAGGTGATATGTATTTTTGTAGTTTTCAGTCACATTATCGACGTGTTCTGTCAATCGCACGCCACCTTTCATCAACGAAAACCCTGCAACTTCTATTCCATCAATACGTGAGAGGAGATCGCTTGTTTTTGGACATTTCATGGAGTTTCCATAAACCATCTGACCGCCCCAAACCAGTGGCCAGCTAATCCATTCTTCTTGAACGTGTGTTTGACCACCTTTTAACCACCCACATTTTCCGTTGGTGTAATCATTCACGATTTTTTGGATAATAGGCGAACCCTGCCACGCGCCAGTTGGTCTCGGTTCATCTGATATGAATACATCCATTGGGAGACTGTCGAGCTCGTCTCTTATAACTTTCCAGCTATCTTTCAACTCCTTAAGATGCATCTATATCCAACTGATAAAAAAGATACACGATATTGACGAGTGAGTGATACTTAGAAAGTACGACCATGACATTGGTAACGGATAATGGACGATCTACTCAAATGTATGCAAATTATAGACAAGTATACGGAAAATATGAGCGAGATCGATTATCTGACCCTATGTAATTCACTCAGAGATGCGTATAACAAGAGGTCGGATCCAGTCTATTTATTTGACTACGATACCTTCAGTATCCCACCCGTCGGACCTGACAATCGAACCTTACAATATTTTTACGATCACTATTACGAAAAAGCGGTCGAACTGGATCTGGACCTGGTCAACCAACAGATGGCGTACCTGCGTAGAGAGCTTGAAATCAACCGACCTCTGAAACGAATCAGCCCAAAGATTAAAGAACAGGTCAAGTATCACTTCTGCAATTTAAGGGGTGTTGAACCTGGTTCACTCAACGAGAATAATATTAATCATACCGAATTTAGAACGACGTGCCGTACCTTTCTACAGTTAGAGAATGTATTTCGGGGTAAATATTGTGCGGCCATTGAGAAAAAACTTGTATGGCTCGTGGGTGGTATCGATGATCTCGAGACGGTGTGACGACGCTCATGCCATTCTTACGCGCGCTTGACGCCGCACGCCACGCCCCAAGACATTTCACAAACGCACGCGGTGAGTGCCCTAAAACGTATCCCCTTACCCCGACGACGCGACATCAAGCCTTTTTTTTCCGTGTTTCGCGATCATCGCGCGTCCCGCGTCGTCTCATGCCGCGCCTTCCGCGCCGCCTTTTTTTTCTTTTTCAAAACCCTAACGCAAAACCCTAATTTACAGTCAGCATGGCTCGTACCAAGCAGACCTCACGCAAGTCCACAGGAGGCAAGGCCCCTCGCACCCAGCTCGCCCTCAAGGCAGCTCGGAAAGCCAACCCCATCATCAGTGGCGCGAAGAAGCCCCACCGCTACAGGCCCGGTACCGTCGCTCTCCGTGAGATCCGCAAGTACCAGAAGTCCACCGAGCTCCTCATCCGCAAGCTCCCCTTCCAGCGCCTCGTCCGCGAGATCGCCCAGGACTTCAAGACCGACCTCAGGTTCCAGTCCAGCGCCATCCTTGCGCTCCAAGAAGCCTCCGAAGCCTACCTCGTCGGCCTCTTCGAGGACACCAACTTGTGCGCCATCCACGCCAAGCGTGTCACCATCATGCCCAAGGACATTCAGCTTGCCCGCCGCATCCGCGGTGAGCGCGCGTAAGCGTTTGTTCTTCAGGTCTTCTGATGAACCACAATTAAAACAACAACCGTCCACCTCTACGTGAGTACGACGTAAAACCAATCCAATGGTGAAAATTATTCACCACCATACAACGAAAAGAACCATGATAACACGCACATCGCGTCAAACAAAAACTTCAATAGCTCATTTCAAAAATCCAATCGTTCCCCTTGCAAGTCATGCCGCCCCAGGGTACGGCTAGTCATCCTTACTCCACCGACGACACGCGAAATATTCGTCATCGCACATCCGCATAATGTTCACCGCTCGTCTCACGCGCTCGACGCCGTGGCGCGTCCCGCGACGCGGAGCAGGGGTGCCACGAACGACGCGAGAAAATTCGACAGGTGGTGATTTTTGTAGAGGCAAAAGAGAGGAATGAAGAGGGGCGTTTCTGTGTATTAAAAAGCTTGTTTTCTCATCGTGCACGCACGTTCACACCCTCCCTCTTTTCTACCTAAGAGACTATTCCGAACCCATGGTGATCTCCATACCGTACTACCCCTCCAAACACGCATTCATCCGGCCACATTTCACCACAACTCAGTCCCAAATGCTCAGCCCCCCGTCCAGCGCCGCCGGGTTGGCTTTGCGCTTTTTCTTCGATTGGTCTTTGGGTTTTTTGGATTTTGTTGTGGCGTCGCGAGTGTGGCCTGCGGACGTCTTCATTGACAAATCGCTTTGGTCATAAGTACCTGTGAGCCCCTGTGAGGCATTATGCATTCCACACACACCATCCACCCCACCTACACCAACCCCGCCCCCGCCCCCCAGCACCGACGCGACTATTTTCGGCCACCACCGCTCTAACACGTGTTCGTGTCCGCGCCGCATCCAGTCCCGCAACTGCGCCATCAGCCAAGCCGGATCATTGCGCCATTGCATTATCAAATCAGCCTTACTCGCAACCTGTCTGTGCTGTAATTGGTGCACAAGCTCGCCTACTCTGCGTTGCGTCTTCCCTTCAGGCCTTGCACACAGAACAGGCTTCGCCGCGAGTTTGTCTCGCAACTCTGTGAAGGGCGGCGAGACCGCTCCTGAAAGCAACGCCGCCGCAAACGCGCCGCACCCGCCGTCGACCGCGCACATTAAACTCGCTCGTAACGGCATCTTCCACCGGTGGTGGCCGAAATGGGGCTGTGTGAACGCCACAACCGTGCCGCTGGTTTGCACGTAACGCGGCGGTGGGTCTTCCAATAACGGACCCGGGGATGTCAAGGCAGACGCATGGTCAGCGAGCCACGCCGCGTCCACCGCCGTCGCGCCGCCGAGATACGCCCGCTTCTCTGTTTGCTGCAAGTCGACGTACGCCAGAAACTCCGGGCTGGTTTTGTGCAACGCGGACGATGGGTGAAGGTACACGGTTTGGTTCAACAACGCGGGTTTGTATCGCACCGCTTTTGTGTGTCCGCCTGTGTCGCGTTCCTGATCTGTTAACTCGTTGGCCTTGACCCGTCTTGCCACGCGATCCGCCCACCCGGACAGTAACGCCTTTCGCAGATATGCGTCGCCCGAAGCGTTTGATGAATCTTTTGAGTCACTCGGTCGCTTCTTCTCTTTGGCACTCTTTGAATGGCTCGAATCACCCCCTTCGCCTGACACTCGTAACGCACTACTCGCAGGGTCGTCGCCTTTCGTATGCCGTGCGTTGACGTACACCCACGACTTGTCCAGGGAAGCTTTCGCTTTGGCGGTGAACGCGTTCGATAGATCTTTCGAATTCCGCGTCAGCGCTCTCAAAAGCTGCCGCCGCAAATCGCTCGCCTCGCGCATCGTCTTACCGTGCAAGCAGTGCTCAACACAAAACGTGTCCTTTGCCCGGGGGCTTGGTTGCTTGTCATACTCCACAAGCGCACGCGCCGCGGACAACGCATCGGAGTGCGGGTGGTGGAACTTGTGACGCAGCTTTCGGCGTCGTGCGATGGCTTCTTTATCACCTGAATCATCACCAGCCTTGTCGTCTCTTAGAAACGGCGAATCAAGACTCAGCGCGGCAGTGGCGACCACGGCGGCGGCGAGACACCCCTCTGCGTTTTTTTCAAACTCCGCCGCCGCGAGCAACATACGCGCGTGCCGCACACCGATCGGTAGCGACGCCATGTGCTTCCCCAAATCAGTCAGAATGCCCACATCGTTCGAGTCCTCGCCGAAGGATCCGAAGTGGCCAAAGTTATTTTGAGTACTTTTAGAATTTCTCGATCCATTCGCGCTTCGCAGCGCCCCCAACACGGCTAACGTCCTCTGCGCCCTCTTCAACGACATAACCCCAGGCGGCGTGAGGAACGGAAACCTGTCCACCCGGTCGATACCCATCGCCCGCATTTGCAACACAACCCCCTCCACAGGTTGGCACAGAATCTGCGGCGCAGCGTGGTCGTCCAAGTCGTTAACGAAGTGCGCGGAGGAGAATAGGCGGTAGCAATGCCCTGGGCCGGTTCTTCCAGCCCTACCTGCTCGTTGCTCCGCGCTCGCTTTCGAGACCCACCCGACTTCGAAGGGAGACATGCCCGCGTTTTGGGAGGCGTTGTCCATTTCATCTGAAACTTCGTTTCCTGAGTTGAACACTCGTCGTTTTTCTCGCCCAGCGTCGATGACGTAGCGCGTGTTTGGAATCGTTAAACTCGTTTCCGCTACGTTCGTCGCGACCACCACGACCCGCGCGCCTTTTGGAGGAGGGTCGAATACGCGTTTCTGTAAATCAGGAGGGAGCATGGCGTACAGCGGCAGGACGTGTAGATACCCAGGGCCATCCTCTTCCTCTTTCTTGGAAGATGAACCGTCGTTTTGTTTATTCTCCAACTCAGTTGTCGGGGCGTGGGCTCGGATCCACGTTGCTTCCGCCTCTTGTGCTTCTTCTGGTGTCACTCCTTCGCCCCCGTGCACGACGACGTCGTCCTCTTCGGAAACGTCCGACGCGGCGTCTTCATCGTCGGAGTCGTTGTTGAAATCGTCTCTCACATCGCCTCTAGTGTCTTCCCCTCCCAAGTCCTCATCGAAATCCTCGCCGGCGGCGTCCAGCGCGTCGACGCTGAACTGGTCTAATTGCGCTGAGTCGTTTGAATCGTTTTTATCTGTTTTCACATAGCCTTTTCCAACCACCTCCCCCGGCTTTGGGAACGCCGCTTTAAGCTTTTTGCACAGCTGCTCCACTTCTCGTTGCCCGGTGACGAACACCAAGATCCCACCAGGAGGCAACTTTCGGTGAATCGCGAGGACTTTCTTTTTAGCCGCGGAGACGTAGTCGCCGTGCACGGTCTCTCTTGAAAAATGAACAGTGACCGGAAATTGTCGCGCCGCCACGCGCAACAACGCGGGCGGCGTAGGACACAGCTTTTTGTTCTCCACGAACTCGGAGACTCTTAAAGTGGCGGACATGACGACGAGGCGTAACGGGGTGATAGGCTTTCCATCCATGGCCCTGCCTTCTCGAGTTAATTCCGCCCTAAGCGGCACGACCCTGCTTAACAGTCCCAATAGAATGTCGGTGTTAACCCCTCTCTCGTGCGCTTCGTCAATGATCACCACGGAGTATTTTCGTAACAGCAAATCGGATTGCATCTCTTTTAAAAGCACGCCGTCGGTCATGAACTTAATCGACGTGGTGTCGGAGCTCACCTTCTTGTCGTAGCGGACTTGGTAGCCTACCTCTTGGGCGAGTTTGACGTTTAGCTCATCCGCGACGCGAGTTGCGGTACTAGTGACTGCGACGCGTCTCGGCTGCGTCACCGCAATTGCGCCCGGATGCGCTGAACAATTTAATGCACCGTACCCCGCTTCGTACAGAAACTGCGGAACTTGTGTGGTTTTCCCGCAGCCCGTTTCCCCGCAAATCACGGTGATCGGATTTGAGTTGATGCACTCCACGATGTCGTGCTCAGAGCCTAAAATAGGTAGACCCTCGCGTTGCGTTTGAATCTTTTCCGTCCGATCGACTGCGACCGAAAAACTCGCGCCCACGAACACGCCGGGATATTTTTTGTTAGCAGCGTTCGCCGCCGCTTCGTTCGCCGCCTGCGCTTGTGCTACCGCATCTTTCGGATCTAGGCTCGCGGCGACTGCGTTCGGGCCGAGCTTCTCGATGTTTCTTTCGTTTAATTGCTCAGGGTCGCGTTGGCGGATCAAATCAGCCAACGCGCGAGCGGATTGGAGGTACGCGTTGAATTTCTCCCTCGCTTCTGCAATATTTTCGTCATCCTCTTCATCGTCGCTCTCCTCGCCTTGCATCAATTCCGTCTCCGCATTTTTTATCCGCTCCAAATCTAACCTCGCTTGGTCCAGCGGGTGTATGGGGCCGTACGTGTCTTTTGGAGCCGGGGTAGTCGCAGCCTGTAGGTTTTTGTTTGGCCAACTTTGTTTCCGGCCGAACGTGGATTTGGAGTCGTCGTCATCTGATGATGATTCGTCACCGCTGTCGTCGTCATCTCCACCCCCAACTTCTCCTTCCGGCTTTTCCCGTTTCAACAGCCTCGAGTTCTCCGTCCCAGGCAAAGCAATCCCCGCGCGTTCTGCTTTCAGCTCGCGTCTTAAAGTTTCCCTCTTGCTCATCCGTTGGCCCATCCTGTCGCTGCCCTGCAAAAGCGTTAACGATTCATCGGACACAAGCTTCGCCGCGTTTAACCGTGCGACGACACCTGCCCTTTGCTCGCGCTTCCTCTTGTCCTCCTCCACCTTCGCGAGCTTGCGCTTCTGCGACTTCGAAAGCTTCTTCACCAGGGGGAGCGCGTTGCCGCGTCTCGGGCCGTGCTTCGCCGCTCCGCCGCCGCCGCTTTTCTGCTTCTTCCGCGCGCCGAGCATCAGCGCATCGCCACCTGAACCGCCCAAACTCGCGGCGAGCTCTGGGGACAAAACAACATCGGGTGCCTCCTCGTCCGCCATCGTGTCTCGAGCACCACACACTCACGCAGTGGACCTCCCGCACCTTCGCCCGTGCCGCCCACAGTGAGCTCCTCGAGGCTTCCGAGACTTTACTAAAACACGCCGCCGACAGTACTCGTGATTCACAATTCCTCGCACCACCATGGAGTTTCCTTCCCTCTCTGAGCTCGTTGAATCGGCGACCGGCGAGAACTGGCGAGCCGTGCTCCTCGCGTTCGTGGTCGCGTACTTGCTCGCCGCGGTGTTCGTGTTCCGGTACCCCTCGCCCTTCGCCGCGCGGGTCGGGGGAAGCACGAAATGGAGCAAACGAAACCAAACGAAACCCGAGGTGGAGGAGGTGTTCCCCGATCCTATGGCGAAAGGGGACTTGACTGTTGGTGAATTGAAGCGGTACGACGGAAGCAACACCTCGTTATCGGTGCTTCTCGCGGCGAAAGGCGTGATATACGACGTGACTCGCGGGCGAGATTTCTACGGCAAAGGAGGGCCGTACAACGGGTTCGCGGGAATCGATTGCAGCCGAGCTTTAGCAAAAGTCTCACTCGATGCGAAAGACTTGAACGACGACGTGAGCGATTTGTACGCCGCGGAGCGGGAGGTGTTAAACGACTGGGTCAGAAAGTTCGACGACAAGTACCCGGTGGTGGGGAAGGTGCTGGGTGGGGCGTTTGACACGTCGTGAATGACCTTAGGAGGAGAAAGAGACGAGACGGTGGGATTTCGATGAGACGTTGTCATAACTCACAGCGAAGATAATAAAAACCAAACTTTTCCTCGTCAGCAATCTCACTTTCACGCGCTCCAGCATATGCCTTCCTCCGAGGCTGGCACTCGGACCCCCGGAGCGCTGGGCCACTGGATCGCTGGATTGGGGTATTTGATCGGGGCGGCGGTGTTGCTTAAGGTGCCCACGGAGTTCCGGTGGAGCCTGAAGCGCGGTGACGTTGCGAAAAAATCAGCCCGATCGAGCTCGCCAAAAAAGGCGAGTTCCCCTGATCGGCGTGTGCCCAAAGCCAACGCGGGTCCCAAACCCAATTCGCCTCTGAAACCTCGTGACGAGGCGGAGACGACAGAGAGTACCAGTACTGAAAATAATCCGCCAAACCCCGCTCCGATGGCCAAGAAAGACTTGACCGTGGCGGAGCTGAAGCGCTACGATGGGTCCGATGAGACCCTCCCAGTTTTGCTCGCCGCTCGCGGCGTGATTTACGACGTCACGGCGGGGCGCGATTTTTACGGAAAGGGAGGCGCATACAACGCCTTCGCAGGAAAGGACTGCTCACGCGCGTTGGCCAAGATGAGCTTGTCAGAAGAGGACGTCACAGGTGAGGTTTCGGATCTAACAGAAGAGGAAACAAAAACGCTGGACGACTGGATAAAAAAGTTTGAAGGCAAGTACCCGGTGGTCGGCAACGTTTTGTGATGGGACGAGTAATGCTAGATTGAATACTCCTACGAAATCTACTCATACGGGGAACGTCTTGTGTCACTATCGCATTGGATACTCTATGTCCGATATCCTATATCAGTACTACTACTAGCCCCTAATATACATCGTTTTCTGTTCGGTGCGCGCTATACCCGCCGACGACTTCCTTCTCCTCCAGCGCCTCCAACACCAAGTTTTCGACTTCCCGCGACGATTCCATCCGCCCCGCCTGTTCCAGCGCTTCGTCCGGCGACTCCACCAACAGGAAGAAAATGTTCACGAACACTGCTAAAAATACGGCGCCAAGAATCAGCCACAGACGTAATCGTTTACCCCGCTCGCGAGACTTAATCTGTTTCTGTTTCATCTCGAAACTTTCCGCGTCAATTTGATTTTCTTTTGCATTCGCGCGGACCTCCAGCAACGGCGCGCGTTCGTTTTCCTTACCAGAGATGGTGCCTGATGACCGCGAAGAGTTTGTCTTGTCAGGACTTTCTTCACCACTACTTCCTCCATTACTCAACCCATAATTCAAATCATTACTCTCTTCCCGCTCGCCTAACTTCTCGACGCAGTACGCGAAGGACGCGACGCAGGCGAGGGAGTATCCGAAAACGGCTAATCGGCTTTCGTGCCTCGGCTCGACGAAAAGATCACTCAACACGATGGTTCCGACGTCTTTGAACGGCGCACTACACGCCGCTAACAGCGCGGACCCCACACGCACGAAGCAATACGTCGTGACGTTGGTGCACAGCGCCCACGCGGTGTTCAGAAGTAGTAGCCACCAAAGTGAACTATCGAACTGCGGCACTTCGTTTATCAAGTAACTCGACTCAAACACGACCGCCCCTAATGAAAGTAAAAATATTTCCATCGGCGCGGTGTACACGAGCAGCCCCCCCACCGTGACCTGCACGCGTCTCAACAGCTGCTCCAGCAACACCAGCCTGCCAACCTCTGCTACCACGGAGGTAAACGCGAGAATGAGCCCGAAATTTATAAAACCACCGTCGTCGCCGGCATGCGATTCATTCATCTCGCCGGCGGCGGTGAGCACGACGCCGAACGCCGCTAACGAAATCAACGCACCAGCTCGCAACCCAAAACGCTCCCACCCGATCGCAACGCACGCCCCCGCGACCAACACCGGGGTCGCGCCGTACGTCATTGATAGGAATGCTGGGGTGACGTATTCTAAGGCCTTGTTTTGGGCGTATAGTTTGGTGGAATGGCAGACCGCTAACGGCACGCAGTACTTTACGATTTGCGAAAATTTTAATTGTTTCTTCTTGGCTTCCTCCGGGATGTGTGTCACTACTAAAAAACCCACGCCTCCGCACAAAGCGTTGTGCACCGCTAACAATGTGAACTGCGCGTGGAAGCCCTTCAAAATCAACAAGTCGTTGAACAAACCTTGCGTTGACGCGAAGAAGCAGTGCGCGACGAAGAAGAAGAAGACGGTGGATGTTTTGAAGGAGTTAGACTTGGTGCCTTTGCCTCCATTTGGTCCATAGGTACCCACACCACCTCCCTCTCCATCCCCGCTCGTCGCGTTTGCGAAGAACTCCAAGATACTGGTCCGTCGTGAACCAACGCCGGAATCGGCGGAGTCTCCGAATATAGGAGAAGCTCTGGGTGATTGCCCGGAGCTAAACTTGGGAAACGTGCCTTCCCACTTCGAGCCGCTTTGGGTTGCCTGTCCACCCTGGAGAACTCGGCTGTCGTACCCGACCCCGCGGTTCAAACCGAACGACGGGCTCCGAGCTTCCACCTCGCTCACCACGAACTGCTCGATGGGCATCGCGGGTTTGCAATCGCCGCCAACCGCCGCCCGAGGCGCGCGTGACACTGACCGAAATGAGAAGTTAAAGTGCTTCGCGGACCACCCGAGAAGGAAACGAGAGTTTGACATGCAACAACGTTGAAAGGAGCGCTTGACCGACCTTATACGTGACTGACCCCTACATGCTAGTTATCACCGGTCAATGATTGACCGTTGATACTCTTTCAACGCGAAATGTCGAACAAAAACAAAAGCAGAAAGCCAAGAAGTTTCCAACACCCCGAGAAAGACATGCTGTACTACGCGCACATCACATCGGCCTGCGCGCTGATTGGCCTGGTTCGTGGAGTGCGACGGGCAGAAGTGCGTTTGCGATGTTTGGGTGGACCGCACTACCGCGACGCGCGGGCCACATCGCGCTGGTGCTCGGCCTGGTCCTGTTAACGTGCGTCACTTCCTCCGCGGTCGCGACAAACGATGCGAAAGTGTACGATGGCAAGATTCATCTAGGCAACTACGCGTACCCCGAGCCCGTGGTTTTAGGCCCGATAAGTGGCACGGAGGCGAAAGCAGTTGTTATCCTACTACACGGCCTAGGCGGCGCCGCGAAGGGCATGGAGAGCATATTCAGCGCGGCGCCGTTTAAAAACATCCGGTGGATCTTCCCCGTAGCGCCGCTGCGGAACGTACAACTCAACTACGACCGAGAGGAACCGGCTTGGTACGACATGCGAACCCTGAACCCACAGAACATGTGGAACGACGAGGTTGGGATCGAGGAGAGCAGCCAGTACATTCGGCAGATGGTGCTTCAAATTATCAGAGAAGGGGTGCCCGCGAACAGCATCGTGCTAGGGGGGTTTAGTCAGGGAGGGGCAGTGGCGCTAACCACTGCTGTGCATGCTTTAGATGGCATTGCAATCGGCGGAGTCATAGCCCTATCGTCCTACTTACCGATGCACCAGCAGTACGTTGACGGCACACGGAAGGTTAGCTCGGTTGCGAGAAACGTCCCGTTCTTTCTGGCACATGGTGATGCGGACCCTGTGCTTGATATCTCCATGGGCAGGGCCACGCAGCAAGCGCTGTGGCAGATGGGGATGCAGCACGTGGAGTTTCACGCGCTGCCGGGATTGGGGCACACGCGGAACATGGAGGAAGCCGAGATGGTCAAGGAGTTCATTGGACGGAGCCTGATATCGGTCGTGCCGCCGCTGCTAGAGGACGTGCGACAGCAGGGGGCGAATCCGTATGGTACGGTGTATAAGTAATAGGGAACGCGAGTTGATAGTAAGTTGAAAAAAAACAAGCAACATGAAAATATCGTCTCCCGAAATCCGCTAGGTCATTGCCTCCCGAGCACTTCATATGAGCTTGTGCTCAGGTACTTTGCGTTTCGCTACGCGTCTGCGCACTTCATCTGGTGTGTTTCACCAACGCGCCCCAGCGTCTCGTCCCGCTAAGTACTCTCGCAGAGCCCTAGGCGCCGGGGTCGTGCTCACCGTCCTCGCCTCAACTCGATCGGTCCGCGCCATGGCATCTACCGCCTCCGCCTCCGCGTTCACCGGGTACCCCGCGCCGATCGTGGTCCCTCCCCCCGAGGGCGGTGCGACGAAAGCGGTGTGCATCTTCCTGCACGGCCTTGGGGACACGGGCCACGGGTGGGCGGACGTCGCGAGTCAGATGCCTATTGAAGGTGTCAAGTGGATTTTCCCCACGGCGCGGACGATTCCCGTTACGCTGAACGGCGGGATGCGCATGACCGGGTGGTACGACATCGTCGACCTCTCGGTAGAGGGCAACGTGGACGACCGAGCGCAGACGTTAGGGTCAACAAAGTACGTCACCGCGCTTGTTGAGGACCAAATCGCGGAGGGGGTTCCTAGTGACAAGATTCTACTGGGAGGCTTCAGCCAAGGGGGCGTAATAGCGCTGACAACGGCGTTGCGGTCTCCGCAAAAACTCGCCGGCGTCGCCGCGATGAGCACGTACCTCGCCCTGAGGGACGACTACCCTGATGCCCTCAGCGTGCACGCCAGGGATTTGAATGTTTTCCTCGCGCACGGCACCGCGGACCAGGTTTTGAAATACGAGTACGGGCAGATGACCGCCGAACGTTTAACGGAATTGGGCTTTAAAAATCTGGACTTTCAAACCTACAACGGGATGGCGCACTCTGCGTGCCAGGAAGAACTGCAACACTTAGCCAGGTTCATCATGAAGTGCTTAGCGTAGAGTAAGGGTCAGGGAGTGAGACTATGTATGTATCAAGAATATCTCTAAGTTATCGCACGCATTTACTCGTCATTAACTTGTCATTCAACTCCAATCTATTGCAACACGACAACCGCTGTATTCCCTTCTTTTCTGATCCTCGCTATCCTCCCGATTGTTTCCTTCAGTTCCGTTTTATCGGAATCCGTGTTTAAAAGGCCTTTCTTACGCAACTGCTTCGTAACGTCCTTCGTCGTGGGCTTGCCGCCTTTTTTTAGAATCTCGCGGAGGGCGGACTCGATCGGGCGCATGGTGGAAGTACCCGCGGAGGATTGCAGAATCGAAACAGGTTCATTTTTCACCGCTTTCGCAGATTTCGCCGACCTCCCGACGGGCGACTTGTCGACAATGTCGTCGTCACTCCGCGAGCGTTTCACCCCGGTCGATACAGGTGCTTTCGTCGTTATAACAGTCGTCTCCACCGCCGCCTCCGCCGCTTCTATGGCTTTCATTTTGTCTCTTTGCTGTAACAGAAACGGGTGCAGCTCTTCCTGGTCGGGATCGACGAACTCGTCGTCGTCGTCGCTGTCATTA
>MDSY01031482.1_pt1 | contig 13077 bp, 9 predicted proteins | sample 811131 | NCBI WGS metagenome assembly MDSY01 (sample SAMN05326643, study PRJNA326480) | marine metagenome | isolation source: seawater | place: Atlantic Ocean: South West | collected 2010
ATCGACACGCTCAACAATCCAGAGAAGCGACCGGATGTGGTTCATCTGCATACCGCCGCGGACTGGTCGTGGTGGCGCAAGATGAAACTCGGAAGGGTCAGTCATCAAGCGGCAGTCAGCGTTGTCATACACATTCACTCTGGTCGATTTAGGACTTGGCTTGGGTTGCCAGACTCCTTTCGCTCGAAACGAGCAAAAAAAAGTCTGAAAAGGATGAAAGCTACAACAGTTGTTCTAAGTGACGTATGGGAGGAGACTCTTACACCGCATCTCGGACTTTTACATGTGATCAACAATCCCGTTTCTTCAGATTTCACACCTCCTACTGAAACGAGAGAGGCAGATCACCTTCTGCTTCTTGGTCGCAATGATCCGGTCAAGGGTCATGCGTTTGCACAAGAAATCGCTCGGACGCTTCACGCCCAAAACTCTAATTTGAGACTGACTATGACGGGGGTTGAAACAAGCGAAGAACCATGGGTCAAAGCCCTCGGTTGGGTTCCTGAGAATGAGAAAAAGCGCCTCTTGCGAACGGCTTCATTGCTCTTGGTCCCCTCTGCTTATGAAGGTCAACCCTTAGTCATCTTTGAAGCATTGGCGTGCGGCTTACCGGTGCTCACAAGTGATCGGGTGCCACCGACGCCTGATGTTGTTCAACGCCTTCCTTTTGAGAATAGATCGGCTTGGATAGATGCAATTAAAGTACAATTAAATCAACCCATTGAGGTTGTCAGTTTGGTCCAGAGTGTTGAAAAATATCGTATTGATTCCATTGCTCGTCAATGGAGATATCTTTATCAAAAATTAGAATGATGAGGGCCTGATTAGGTTTTCTAGAGCGTCAATTGCTGAGTTCCATGTCATATGTTCCTCTGCGTAGATTCTTGCTTCCAGTGAGAGAGATTCCAGTTCTGTGCGTGTAAAAGATCTCAACCATTCAATACCATCATCATGGAAATCTTGCGGTTGTATTAATTTCATCCACTTAGGTTGTTGTTGTTCTTCAAGGCGGTGGCCAGCATGATCAATTCCGAGAACCAAAAGTCCGCTTGCTGCATATTCCGAACGTTTGAGTGGACTAGCAATTTTCCACATACCTCTTTCAGGCATTGGAAGCAAGCCTATATGGCACGACCCTAAGATTTTGGCCAGTTCTGATTGTTCCATCGAGGGGTACAGTTCGAAGTATTCCTCACCAGCACTCACCCGTTCCAAACCAGAAAACGCATCCCCTTCACCAATCATTATCAATCGACATGAAAGACCAACTGCTCTTGCTTTTTGAGCAAACATAGGTAAAGCCAAGACGCCTCGGTGGGTATCTAATCTTCCATGATACACAAGGGTCAGTTGTTCACCCTTTTTCTTTGGACAAAAGAGATTGATATCGGCTCCCGCATTGAGAATAACGGGGGGGGACATGCTGGATTTTAATTTGGCCATCACAAAAGATTGGTGCGCTTTGGAAACAACACAACCAGATGCGTTCGCATTTCGCTCAACCATTTGCCAAGCCCGTTTCCATGAAGGCCATTGTAGCCATGCTAATACGCCACGGTCAGCGGGTGGGCTTCTGTCCATCAAAATCCAATGGATAGATTTACTTTCTAAGCTCGGTACAACGAATGCAGCAACTTGCCAATCAACGATAGCGATTGAACCTCTGGGGATTTTTTGCGCCTTCACAAACTCTTGCATTTTTTTTCCGAGGGTCCGACCCTGCAATCCTTTTACGGCAGAGATTGGAAGACCAATGTGCTCCCAAGGATACGATTGGTGTGATCCTTCAACATCAGGATTGACAATGGTAAGGTCGTGTCCCCGCTCACAAAGGCCGTGACTCAAAGCAAATTGGGTGGTGGCGCATAAATCTCCCGCTGTACGTCGCGTAAACCAAAGTACATTCATTATTCACATCCCCAGTAATTGGTCTCGAACCATTTCATCAATTCCATCGGCGAAAGCAATGCGTGGCCGCCAGTCAACGACCGAGCACACGCGCTCAATGGAGGCAAGAGAACGCACAATGTCCCCACTCCGCTGGGGTTGATATTCAGGTTTTAATGGCCGATGCTGAGGATATTTTCGTTTCATTGATTGGTTGATTAAATCAATGAGCTCAAGAAGAGATGTCTCTTTTTGAGTTGCTAGATTATAAGCATGGAAATCAGCTCCTCTCCATGCTTCTTCAGCGAATTCATACATCGCAGCGGCTACATCTCTCACATGGATAAAATCTCTTGAATTCTGACCATCACCAAATAAAGTGGGTGCACGCCCTTCGCAGATTGTCTCTACAAATTTTGGTATGACTGCGGCGTAGGATTTATCGGTTGGTTGGCCGGAACCGTAGACATTAAAAAACCGCAAAGCAATTGCCTCCATTCCCTCTTTGCGGGCTTCCAAAACTTGCTGTTCATTTTCCCACTTTGATTCTGCATAGGGAGAAAGGCACCGCCCTGCATGTTCCTCTAGAAGAGGGAAGTGTTCAACATCGCCGTAAATTGCAGCACTCGATGCTACAATTAAACGATTAATGGCGTGTTCTCTACAAGCATGAATCACATTTGCGGTACCTTCAACATTGACTTTTAGTGTGGACGTAGGATTCTCCATCGAAGATTGTACCGAAACTTGGGCCGCCAGGTGAACAACGACATCACAATCTTTCATTGCTGTTATGAGGGATTCCTGATGGCAAATATCGCCCTCAATCTGACTCAACAGGGGGTGTTCGAGGTTTTTTATCAATTCAAGGTCATACGATCGTACCTCCCAGCTTCTTTCAAGAAACATTGCAATCAAGTGCTGTCCAATGAATCCAGCACCGCCGGTTACGAACAATCGTTTCAACTTCTTCACCTCGAATTTTGAGCAATTTGATATGCATCCAGTGTCTTTTCGACAACGCTTTGCCATGTACGATGTTCTACAACCCACCGATGAGCGTTTTTTCCGAGCTGCGAACTCATTGCTTTGTCATCGATGCACCTCTGTAGGGTTGTCGCTAAATCTTCGGTATTGCCTGGTTCAAACAATAAGCCAGTTTTTTCATGTTCTAGAATTTCTTCTAATGCAGGCAGCCGGGACGCAATCACAGGTTTACCCATTGCCATTGCTTCAAAGGGCTTGAGTGGCGTTACAAGCCGTGTAACACGGGTGTTGGGGCGACTCACGACAAACAGGTCAATGAGGTCGTAAAATCCAGCCACTTCCTCATGAGGGACAGGCCCCATGATTACTGCATCGTCACCAATACCAAGGACTTTGCAATGTTCACGCAATTGGTCTTGCCCGTTTTCCCCCGATAAAACGAAGAATTTGACATCAACACCGCGTTCGGAAAGGAGCGCTACGGCAGAGGCAGTAAGATCCACACCCTCCATTTCTCGTAGTGAACCAATGTACCCAATAACAGTTGGTTTGGATTGGCTTTTGAGAGCTTCCACTGCCATGGGGAGATATTCAGAAACTTTTTTTTGTTCATATATTGTTTTCTCAACAGCGTTTGGGATTACGGTTATTTTTGATGGAGAGACGCCTCTAGAGACAGCTTCCTCTTTCAAAGTCTGGCTGATGCAGATGACAGAATCTGCTTGCCGCAGAACTTTGGTTTCGTAACCTTGGAATCGCCGGTAGGCTGGACCATTGTGCATCCACCTCCCGTTTGCCACCGCAGTTTCCTCCCACATTCCTCTCATTTCATAGACAAAAGGCAGACCAAGTTTACGTGCTGCTTTCATTGCTGGAATTCCAACTCGATAGGGTGTGTGAGCGTGAATGAGATCAGGGGTTGTTTGCTTTGCGACCTCGACGATTCTTCTTGTAAATTCCCGAATCAGGATTTTTTCTTCTACGACCTTCCAGAAGATACGGAAGATATGCCGAACAGCCCTTCCAATTTTGAACGAACCAAAATATAAGAAATCAAAGACGCGTAGAGGAAAAATCTTCTTTTCAACCAACATGTTAGTTTTAATTTCCCTTTTCCCGATTGCCTTTCGAGTAAAAAAAGCGACTAATTTGTGAGATAGTCTTGTGTTCTTCTTTCGCGATGGATGGAGGGACCTCATGTAACGAACGGTACCTGAAAGATGTTCTTCGACCATAGAATCCCTATCTGGGTACCAAGGTGATGTCAGACCGATGTTTTCTACCCCTTCCAGTTCTTTTTGGTACTGCAGAAGCATTTGTGTCCGAACAGCGTACCCGTTGACATCGGGTGAACTGTTTGCGAGCACATGCAAGATTTTCATTCAATCACCATTGCTGATATGCTTGAGGAGAACATCAGCGATTCTTACAGCAGTTTTGCCATCCCACATGTCAGGGATCCGTCCTGCTTTCCCATTTCCTGCCAGGGCGTCAAGTGCTGTTGAGGTGATAAGTTTAGGATCGCACCCAACAATTGTGTTTGTTCCTTCGGTGACTGTGATTGGTCGTTCGGTGTTTTCTCTTAATGTGATGCATGGAATGCCGAGCGCTGTCGTCTCTTCCTGTAATCCGCCAGAGTCGGTTAAAACCACAGTCGAAGAGGCCATCAAAGCAACAAAATCTAGGTAGCCCACTGGACCTGTAAGAACAATGTTTGGAATTGCTTCAAGACGTTGGTACATCCCGAAACTCTTCACCATTTTTTCTGTTCGTGGATGAAGCGGGAACACAAGTTGAATTTCCTTTCCGATCGTTTCGAGAGCACTGAGGATGCCAACGAAATTTTCCTTGTCATCGACATTTGATGGACGATGAAGCGTTAAGATTGCGTACTTCCCTTTCACACCAAGTTGCTTGAGAATTTGACTTTCTTTTGCACGCTCCAGGTTTGAAAACAAACTGTCAATCATAACGTTTCCCACTCGCACAATCCGATGTTCAGCAACCCCTTCGGCCCGCAAGTTTTCATCACCATCTGGCGATGGCGTCAACAAAAGATCAGCCACCGAATCAGTTAGAATCCGATTGATTTCTTCTGGCATACCTCGGTCAAAGGAACGCAATCCGGCTTCAACATGAGCGCAAGCAATCCCTAGTTTAGCGCAAACAATTGAGCACGCAACCGTTGAATTGACATCACCAACGACCACGACCATGCTCGGAGATTTTTCGTTGCATATTTTTTCGAACTCCACCATAACAGTTGCAGTTTGATAAGCATGAGACCCACTGCCGATGCCGAGGTAAATGTCTGGCTTTGGCATGCCCAAATCATCAAAGAAAACCTTCGACATGTTGTCATCGTAATGCTGTCCAGTATGGAGTAGAATCAGTTCCTCTCCTCTGTGCAATAATTCTGCGTAAATTGGCGCAATTTTCATAAAATTAGGTCGTGCACCGACGACGAGTACGATTGGTCTCATTCTAATCATTTCTCCCGTATTTTACTAGAACCTGAATGATTCTATTGACAGAATTTCCATCCCCGTATGGATTATGGGCGCGACTCATTTTTTCATAAAGAGATGAGTCTGTGAGTAAAGCCTCGACTCCATTGACGATTTTCTCAACTTCTGTGCCCACAAGTTGAACAGTACCTGCAGATACAGCCTCAGGGCGTTCGGTCGTATCTCGCATGACTAGAACGGGTTTTCCTAGAGCAGGAGCCTCCTCTTGTATCCCCCCTGAATCAGTGAGAATGATGTGGGATTGAGTCATCAAAAAAACGAATTCTAAGTATCCTTGCGGTTCGATAAGATGGATATTTTCTTGATTTGATAATAATTGATTCACTGGTGCACGTACCCTTGGATTTAGGTGTACAGGATAAATGAAATCGACATCAGTATTTTTTTCTGCGAGACGCCTTATAGACTCACAAATTCTCTCGAACCCACCACCAAAATTTTCTCTTCGGTGCCCAGTGATTAGCACCACCTTTCTCTCCTCAGAGATCATTGGAAATGAATTATGTAATCGAGTGGAAATTGATTTGTTATCCTTGATTTTACTTTCCATCAAAAGCAGTGCATCGATCACAGTGTTGCCAGTTGTGAATACCATTTCGGGGTCTATCCCCTCATTCACTAAATTTTGCTTCGATTTTTCAGTCGGAGCAAAATTAAGCTTCGCCAAACAGGAAACAAGTTTCCGATTCCCTTCTTCAGGCCATGGTGAAAATATATTGCCCGTCCTCAGACCTGCTTCAACATGGCCAACGTCGATTTGATTGTAGTAAGCAGTCAAAGCTGCGCAAAAAGTTGTTGATGTGTCGCCATGAACTAATATTATGTCTGGTTTGTCCTTATCTAGGATTGATTGAAATTTCATGACAATTCTCGAAGTTACTTCCGACAGTGTTTGCCCGCTTTTCATCACATTCAAATCGTAATCAGGTTTTATCTGGAACAAATCTAAGACCTGATCTAGCATTTCTCTATGCTGTCCTGTTACACAAACAATACTCTCAATAAGTGGATTCTTATTCAAGGCAAGCACAAGGGGCGCCATTTTTATTGCTTCAGGTCGCGTGCCAAACACAGTCATAACTTTCATTTCCATTCCTCCAATGTGATTAATTCAATCTCTGCATCAATGATTTTCTTGGAACTGCTTTGCTTTCGAACCCTTTTTGCAGCGCCAGATGATAATTTGTCGAACAAAGAAGGGTTTTCCACGAGGCGAATGACAGCGTCTGCCATTGCTTTGTGGTCTTCGCCAGGCACTAATAGTCCTGATTCATCGTCAACAAATTCCGGAATTGCTGTAACACTCGTTGTGATTGGGACGAGTCCAGAGGACATTGCTTCATCACGTGATACCCCTTGGGAATCCATTCGTGTTGGGGTTAAAAAAACGCCATACTGTTTATGCAAATCAGCGATTTGTGCGTGGGATAGGAAACCCCTGTCGATGGTGATGTTGTCAAATTTATGCAAGGGCTCAATAATCTCATCAAACAATTTACCGTCTCCGACTATTTTGATCTCGAGTTGCTTGAAGATCTTTGTTTTCGATAATCTTAGTATAGCTTTTACTGTTAGATCGTTTGCGTATTTTCTTGAAGCAAACGGACGGATAGTGAGCAATTTAAGTCGTTGGACAGAATCTTTCTTTACGAAATTGAATTGTTCTGTGTCTATTGGGTTATGAATAATCTCGAATTTGTCATGTGGTATGATTACTCCAGTGTCTTCCATGACTTCATCAGCAAAATATTTTGAAACAAAAATCAGCTTAAGATTCAAAGGCATGTTCTTGAGAAGTGGTTTCCAGAAGTCCATTCTCTTGGAAGACTCTATTTTTGCTTTTACGATTTCATCCTCTGTTTCGTAATTAAATGTTCTACGATGCCATGGCTGAATTTCTGATCCGTGGACCCAAACTAAAATTTTCTTGTCATGAATCTTATTTTTGAGCACATCCCACATATGTTCATCGAGGAAGTGAACCAAAACCCTGTTGTGGGAATTTGTTGACAAGATGGTAGATAATGACTTCTTTCCGCCTGAGATTACACGAGTTCCTTCATATTCCCGATACGTGACTTTAGTGCCCTCTTTAAGAACAAAAACATCACAATGCAAGCCTTCGTTCCTATACTTCAAAACACGACTGTGAAGGAATCCATTGCGATATTTCTCATCATAACTTGGATAGTTGTTAGTCACCACAAGCGTTTGATTTCTTGTGATTATATCTGTTGGCGCCATGCTATGGTGGAAGAAATCGATGCTGTTAATCTCACAAGCACCTTGCTGGTACACTCGCAATGCCACTCTAATCTCTGATGTTTTATCAGGTAGTTCGAACGTAATATTTGAATTGGCTAATGACAGATCACTACCGATTTTATTGCGATTCTCATCATAAAAAATCACCGCTAACATCAAGCGCAAACCTGGGCTTGCGTCAAGATGTAATTTAACGATTGAATCTACAGCGCCGATGTCGTGGGGTGCTTGGAACTCACTCCAATAAAGATAAGTGTGTTCGCCTTGGTTGAGGTTGGAATGCAATAAGGTTTTTCCGTCTATAAAGCCGATGTTGACTCTTTCTTTTTCAATATCGCAAATTTGTTGGTATACCTCGGCCGAGGATAAATACATGCCTTTTGCGGTTTCGGATTGTCCCTCGATGGCTTCAGAACGCACTAACAATTGAGAATAATCAATTCCCATATCAAGGGTATTTTCCGAATTGAAAGGTTTGTTAAAACTTAACTTTGAAGGTACAATTTCGGAGTCATCAATAACGAACCCATCCATCTGAATGTGGCCTAATTGTGCCCATTTACGCAGATTTGGAATAACCGGTCTATTCATGATCAATTTTTTCGGTATTAAACTGGCAAAAATAGGTACCTCCGTTACAAATCTGTATTCAGAAATCTTTGCATCGCCCATTACCCCTTCATCGGCCTTGGTATCTATGAATTTAGATATCGCTTTATTTTCAACGTATTCCGTGGCATGACACAGATCAATGAGATAATTACTGCCGTATGAATACTCTGGATTCCACACAGATAGATATTGATGAGGCCCTAAGAATTCTTCGAAGAAATGAGATTCGATCTCATTGGTATTGTTTATTTTGTGCTCACTGAACGATTCGCTATCCCAGATTTCGTCGCTGAATAAGCGCAATTCAGTATGGTTCATTGTTTGGACTTCAAATTGATCAATGATTCTCTTTGCCTCTCTCTCGTTATCAATTTTACACACTACCAGGACAGAATCTGGCCTCCTTGGGGATCCTTGCAGACTGATTTTATTGACGATGTATTCAAACCGGTGTCTGTAGGTGTGGTCAGAGAAAACTTTCCTAAGGCCAGATAACCTGATGTATTTTCTTTGGTTTTCTGTGTAGCTGAGATATCTGGTTACAGTTCTTGTACCAGAGTCAGAAGAGAATACTATGTCCCCAAAGAATAGATCTACTCCTCGTGAATAATTACTGAATACATGCGTGTTTGAAGCAAGAAGTTCGAAAACTCTCCGAGCAAACATCGTGGGGGAATTCTTGATTGTATTGAGATTCATCCCGATATCATATCCTTTGTATGCAAGGTTGATGTCCTCAAAACTCAATGTACCAATAATATAGTTTTCAAAGGATTCAGGGAATGAATAATCAGGATTATCATCCAGATAGTTTCGATCATAAATATCCAGCTCAAGTTTTTCTAAAACACCATTCATGATGCTCTCCATGTCCTTATTTCTTTGAGCGTATTTCCTGTAATATGCTCCTGCAAAACACATCTTTGAGATTCGGTCAAATTCTTCGATTGGGTTATGTAGTTTAGGTTGGAATGCAAATGGGAGAAGGAAGATATTATCATTTGAAAGAATCTCTTTGTACCGAGGTATTGAATCTAAATCGGTTGTGAAGACATAATCAAACAATTGTGCAACGTTGAGGAAGGATTTGAAATGAACGGGATCTTCTTTATTCCAGAACACCGATGGAACGTTGTTTTTTTGGGCCCATTGCAGTATTTCAATCACTTCTCTATCGCCATGACCAACCTTGCTACCCCAAAGGTCGTCCTTCCCCCTCCAAGCACTTTCAAAAAACACGATATCAGGCTGAAATGACTCGAGTTGGTTTTGGTATTCGAACACATCCAGTTGGAGGAAATCAGCTTCGAATCGAAATGCAGAGTATGAGAAATTGTCCAACACACAGGCGACCTTTAGTTCTCGTAGAGTTGCAAATTTTCTCGTCACCATGGAAGATTTTGATTTTCGAGTGAATTCGATAAATTCAGATTTCCTTTTCATTTCTTTTTCAGGGGCCTTCCTAGTTTCAGTTTCCTCTTTGGCATGCTTCATCATTTGCGATTGTATTTTGATTTTCCAAGGCGATGGCCCAACGAGATCTAGTATTGCCCGACAATTGGTCTCCATGCCTTTCTTCATTAGGATTGGGGCTAAGGTTTTGACGGCTCTCGAATCGGGTATATTCTGTATGTTTGCCTCGCCATACCCGATGGCTAGGTTTTCATTCAGTTTGGCAATGCTTCTCAAACTCGCAACGAAAAAATTGCTGGCATCTTTCCTTTTTTTCTTGGAGAGTAAGTATTTGATTCCTTCTTGAAAATCAAGTATTATATCCTCGTTCACGGAAGATATCTTGCTTTGTAGTGACTTTTGGATGGTAGCAAGATCAACAGGTCTTTTCATACAGTCTCTTATCTCTGGCCTGTAGGATAATCTTCGAGGTATACGATGTCGGAGCAATCCCTTCCTCTCAAGTACCTTTTTAATTTGATTGAGCATGTCTACACTTCCCTAATCGCCCTTTTTAGCTTCGGAAAGCTCGTGATATCGATCTAAAACATCCTCGATGTTTTCTGAAATAATGTCAATTTTACCATCTGAAAAACAGGCAGCCCGGTCACATAGGTCTCGGAGTGTAGCCTCACTGTGAGAAACTAACACAACAGTAGTGTCCCCTTTCACCATATTGATGATTCTTCTCTTCGATTTTTCTCTGAATGCAGAATCTCCTACTGCAAGCACTTCGTCGATGAGAAGAATCTCGGGTTCTAAATGAGAGGCGATCGAAAAGGCCAACCTTGATCTCATGCCGGAGGAGTAGGTTCTAAGCGGTCGTTCTATGAATGCCTCAATTCCGGAGAATCCAATAATTGACCCTTCAAGTTCATTTATTTCCATTTTCGATAGCCCGTAGATACTTGCGCTCAGACGAATATTTTCTCTCCCAGTAAGATTGCGTTGGAAGCCTGCCCCTAAGCCCGCCAATAAAACTACTCTACCTTTGATATTTAATACGCCTTTATCGGGTGCGTAAATCCCTGCCATCATTCGTAAAATTGTGCTTTTCCCTGCGCCATTTGGGCCGATTACGCCAAAAACCTCGCCTTTTAAAATGGTCAGCGACACACTGTCTAACGCTCGGAAGTATTCACTGCGATTCGCTTTGATTCTTCCAGTAATTAATTCCTTGAACATTTTAGCGCCTGATTTAATCGTTGGAAAATTGAGAGACACCTTCTCGAGGGTTATAGAGGTCTCATTTGTCAAAGGAATTTCACCGCCTTTTTCTCAAATCGGATAAACACAGCTGTACCAAACAAGAAAACTATACCCGAAACAAGAATTGATCTGTAAATGGCGCTTGCATAGAGCACGCCCAAGTCACCCGTGACTCCTGCACGCGCCATCTCGATGTAAACCGCCAATGGATTATAAAAGTAAAGTTCGAGATATTCAGGGGGAATTATTTCAGCTCCAAAGAAAACACCCGACAAGAAAAATCCAGCCCTAACGATTAGGTCGATAACTTGCTTCAAGTCTCGAAGCCGAACCTGTATCACAGAGGCAATCATGCCGAGGCCTTGTCCAAAGAGGACAGAACATATCATTGAGACAGGCAATAAAAATATTAGTCCAGTCGGTGATATCGATTCGTATATCATGTATGGAATCACAATCAATATACTTAGGCACAGGCTGATGAATCTGAATCCCCCGATAGCGACGTGGAAAATTTCTCGGGGAAAGTATACTTGTTGGATTAATGATGAGTTTTGAATCAAACAATTTGTACAACTGTTCAGTGTTTTAGCAAATGAATTGAAAATCAGAATACCAATCATAATCTTCAATGGGAGTAATGTGTCTGTACTACCGCGTAGTATGATGAATACCATGAAGAATATTCCGGTCAGAGCAAGCGGTTCTAGCAAAGACCACAAATATCCAAGAAAGTGACCATGATAATTCACCTTGAAGTCCCTTGAGATGAGGTTGCGAATGAGGTTTTTTCTCTTCCACACATTCCTCATCATTCTATAGGGGCCGAGAAAGAAAGGTGTCTCGCCTTCCAATATAACTGTCGGGCCCTCATACTCCATATGCTCTCGTCGCAAGATAGGTTCTTGAATCCTACCTCCGCAGAGGTAGGAATTTTGCCCTTTCCAAGTTGATGACTAGAACAACGACCACCTGTTATGGTTGTAGAGATAAAGGATAAAATTTGGTTACGTAATCCTTCTCCTCGTTCGATGCGATGGAGTTTGAGACTCTCAGCAAATCTTCGATAATCTCGGATGGAATCGAATGATGAGACAAAATTGAAAAATTCCAAAACCTGTATTGAACCATCGAGAAATGAAACGAAATGTAGTTCGCTAATTTTTGATCATTCACCCTTTGCACATCATCAATAACCCAATATTTGGTGCTAGAAAATTTATCTAGGTTGTGTAAAATCCCTGCCCTTCCAATGTTCTCTGGTGGACCATCGATAATAATCAAGTCAATTTCATTCGGAAGCAAATGGCGTATGTTTTCAAGGTTATACCAGTGCGTGTCTTTGAATCCATTTACTGATTTTATCTGAACTAAAGGCGCATGTAGATAATTTACTCCTTCAAACTGATTAATGAAATTTCCGTCGTGCTCTATCGATAAGAGGCTTCGCTTTTCAGATATCAGTTTGCTACCATAGCCACTGCCAAATTCTAAAATTGTAGATTGTTCATCAGTCAGTTGCATGATGGCTCTCAACACTCCATCGCAGAGGGACCAACGCGACCGTTTCTCAACAGCTTTTGATTTGATTTCCCCATCGCTTCTGCGTACAAAGAATGTGATTCGATAAGTATTCACAACTTCTTCATTGATTGGGTGAACAACTGTATTTCTCTGACTGTACCAATATTGCTTTTTTCGTTCTCCATTAATATCTACATAAAACGCGTACTCTACACCAGTTTCATTACAATCGATTGAACACAAGATCCCGTCGGGTGTCAATTGACATGAAGGTTGGAAGAATTCCTCAACATCTCCTTTTTTCACGATATCCCATTGATTCCATTGTATTTAGATGACCCTCTCTGTATTGATGCCTTCACACCGTTATATTCAATGGTGAAACCCCTACGGCTTAACATGGACTATGGTTTTGGGGGTACGGTTGAGAGTGGCCAACTATCGGTTGGGATCATTGGCCTCGGCTACGTCGGTTTGCCGACAGCCATCGGTTTCCACGACGCAGGTTTCAACGTCTGGGGTGTCGATGTATCACAAAGAACGGTTGACATGGTCAAGGCTGGAAAAAACCCAACCGGCGATCCTGATGTTGATGATATTGTGCCCGCCCCTG
>MDSY01098626.1_pt1 | contig 13077 bp, 9 predicted proteins | sample 811131 | NCBI WGS metagenome assembly MDSY01 (sample SAMN05326643, study PRJNA326480) | marine metagenome | isolation source: seawater | place: Atlantic Ocean: South West | collected 2010
CCCCTCTAAACCCCCTCCCCCGCGCTTCATAATTGAGAGGCTACGCGTCGACGAGCCTCGTGGGCCGCGCCGATGCCCCTAGGCTACGCCCAAGCCGAGGCGAGAAGACCTGCAGAGGACTTCGATTCGCTTCGGCTGGAGTCTATTGATAGCCATATTGAGGCTGGCCATATCCGGGCTGCATGCCGGGCTGCATGCCGGGCTGCATGCCGGGCTGCATGCCGCCACCCATGCCCATTCCCATGTTTGCGCCATAGACAACCATCGCCTCGGCGCCCGCCTGGTACTCCATACCGTTGTAGCCCGAAGCGAGCGCCTCCTCGGCCTTCTTTTTCTCGTCGGCAATAGCCTCCTCGCGCTTCTGCTCCTTCGCCTCGAGCGCCTCAATCTTGGTGGTCATCTCGCGCATGTTTTGGATCATGTACGGCATCGCGAAGTCGCTCAGGTTGTTACGCCACGAGAGCTCCATGACAACGTCGGCGCGAAGCAGCGAGTAGCAGGTGAAGAGGCACGCGGAGAAGCACGCGTTGAGCTTCTCGTCGACAAAGAACTGGAGGAGGCCCTCGGCGAGCGCGGGGTCGCCACTCTCGGCGGCAGTGGCGATGGCCTCATCCCAGACCTTGTCGAGCTTGGAGAGCGCCACGGAGGGCGCCCACTTCTTGGAGCGCTTGTAGAGCATGGCGCCGATGCGGCGGAACTGCAGGAGCTCGTGCTTCTCGCACATCTGCGCCATCTCGATGGCGTCGAAGTTCGAGTAGTTGCAGACGCCCTCGGCGAGCGCCTCGTGGTCCTCCTCCTGCACGTAGATCTCGAAGAGGGCGTCGTTCACCTCCTTGATGTTGGTGGCCACCTGCGTGGCTAGGAGGTACTCCTTGACGAGCGGCAGGTGGCCTGCCTTGCGCAGCTGCGCCACCACGCGCACGTGGTCGACGCGCTGCTGCATGACAGCGAGGAGCTCGTTGAGGAGCAGCGGCTGCTGGGCGAGGTAGAAGTCGATGGCCTGGTAGAAGAGGTCCGTGTTGGCGAGCTTCTGCACCGTGTCCTTGAACTTGGAGTTGTCCCACGCCTCGGTCGGGTGCGCGATCATCATCGCCGCCGCGTTGTCGAAGTCGTCGTGGTGCAGGTGGAGGAAGACAACCTCCTCCCACTGGGCGCTCTCCTCGCACGCCTTGAGCATCTTGCGGATGTTGACACGCGACCAGTAGAGCTTGATGTGCTCCATGAGCTTCTCCTCCTTGTACTTGGAGTAGAGGATGCCGAGCTCGGTGAAGATGCCCATGTGCGCGCGCTCGAGGCCGAGACCCGCCTCCATGACGGTGATCACCTCCTCGAAGAATCCGTACTGCTCGTAGTGGCTGATCAGCTCCTCGAGCTCGTCGGGGTTGACGATGATGTGGAGGGCGCAGATCTGGCCGAGGCGGAACTCGCCGTGCTTGACGCAGGCGGCGTTCACCTCCTTCCACGTGCGCGTCGAGTTGGCCTTGCGCGCCGCGTCGACCGCCGCCTGGTGCTGCCCGAGGTGCATCAAGCAGGTGGCGAGGCGCGCAAAGTTCGAAATGGAGTTGAACATGATCTTTGCGGCCTCGTACATGGCCTCGGAGTAGCAGCGCTCGGCAACGTCCTGGATGCGCCCCACGTTGGGCGCCGAGATGAACTCCTCGAGCTCGGCATGCTGGCCGCTCTTGGCGTACGCGTAAATGAGCGACGTGTCGAGGTGCGACTCCTTGGTCTTCTTGCGGCACATGGTGAGGTAGGTGACGAGCTCGGCGTGCGTGCCGGCGGCGTCGGAGGCGGCGATCACCTCCGAGTAGTTGTCGGCGTGCTCGGCGCGGATGAGCGCCGCGATCGCCTCCTTGACGTCGCCCTCGGCGAGCTTGGCCTTGCCGAGCATCACCCAGACCTCGGGCTCGTCGACACGCTCGGCAAACTCCGAGGCGCGCTCGAGCGATTTGACGTAGTCGATGAGCACCTTGGCGGCCTCGCGGTGGAGCTCGGCCTTCTTGAAGATGACGAGGGCCTCCTCGTACAGCTCCGAGCCCACGGCGATGTTGGCAATGTCGGGCATGTCGTAGTTGTTGAGGCGGTTGATGTAGTCCATGACGCGCGTCTTGTCCGCCTTGATGGCGGTGAGGATGAGCAGGTTCTGCAGGTTCTTGTTGTCGCTAAACTCCGAGTTCTGGAGGACGATCTTCTCGAGGAGCTCGATGAGCTCGTTGGGCAGATCGGCCTTCATGAAGGCCTTGACCGTCGTCGAGACCACGTCAGGGTTCTTGGTCTCCGGCAGCGCGTTCTGCACGACGGCGTCGATGAGCGGGCGGCGGTGCTCGTTGCCCTCCTCCGAGAGGACGGTGGCCCAGAGCTCGAGGTCCTGGCGCTCGACGAGGTAGCGGGCCTGCTGCTTGAAGAGCCCGTGCCGGTTGGTCACGTCGACCAGCTGCGCGTCGCACATGCCGCGCTTGTAGGCGACGAAGGCGAGGTGGGGGTCGCGCTTCTCGCAGTAGGCGCCAACGACGGCCGAGTCATAGTACATGTTCGAGACGAGGTTCTCCTCGGGGCGGTTGTTCATGTCGATGTAGATCTTCATGAGCGCGTTGTGCACCGCCGCCTCCTGGACGCCCTCGTTGACGCGCGCCTCGAGCCAAGGCTGCAGCAGCTTGAGGCGGTTGCGCTTCTCGACCTCCTCGACGAGCTGCTCGGCGGGCGCCATGGCGCGCACGGAGAGGATGAGGGCGCGAACAAAGTCCTCTGAGCAGTCGGCGTCGAGGAGGGCGCCGGCCACCTGCGGTGCCTTCATCGGGTTCACCTTCTGCACGTAAAGCTCGATGAACTTGGACATGTTGTTCGAGTAGAGGTAGTGGGTGAGGTCCTCGACCATGTCGAAGCGGTCGCATACATTGATGAGCGGCCGCTGGTCGGGGAGGCGCGCCTCCTTGAGGAAGTCGCGCACCTCCTCGGGGTCGTAGAAGGTGTCCTCGCGCGTCACGCGCTCCACCTCCTGGTGGTTGCCAATCTTGGCCGCCGCCTGGATGTACTTGAAGTGGACAGACTTGGCCTCCGTCTTGAGGAGGATGGCGCCGAGGTAGTAGAAGAGGCCCTCCCACGAGTTGTAGCTCTCGAACATCTCGATGAGCTTGTCGGCTCCGAGCTGCTCCGAGTACTCACGCGCCACCTGGACCACGCACTGCAGGTTCTGGCGCATGTTGGTGCGCAGCAGGTGGTGGAGGCACTCGATAGCGTTCTCGACGGAGAGCGCGCCGAAAAACTTGACGAGAAACTCGGGCTGGATGAGCTCGGTGCGCATCATGCAGCGCTTGAGGTCGTCGATGTTGGTGTAGTGCTCGAGGGCGCGCGAGACCAGGCCCGCCTTCTCGCACAGCGTCGCGATGCGCGCCTTGTCGTAGTGGGTGAACATCTCGTTGGCCATGATGGCATCGGCGACCTGCGGCGCGGCCATCAGGTTCATCTCGAGCAGGCGCGTCTGGAGCGCGGCCTCCTCCTCCTTGTTGCCCTTGAGCACGTCGAGGAGGAAGGAGGTGGCCTGCTGAAGGCAGTTGTGCTGCATGAACACGTCGGCGATCACGCCGAAGTCGAGCGTCACGTTGTCGGCCGCCGCGAGCTTCTGCGAAAACTCGAGCGCGCCCGCCGGGTTGATGCGCACAATGTTGGTGAGCAGGAATCCCCAGTCGGCGGTGTAGCCAACCTTCTGGCAGTACATGAGGATCTTGTCGAACTGGCCCGTCTCGAGGAAGCACTGGATCACCTTGGCGCTCGCCTCCGCGCGGTAGTAGACCGAGAGCGCCAGCTGGGCGTCGACCATCTTGACGTGATCGCCGAGCTCCTCGGTGCACTCGAGCTTGTCCTCGCCGATCCACTTCTGGAGGAGCTGCTGCTTGCCCTGCTGGATGACGGGCTTGGCGAGCTCGATCGACTCCATCGCGTTCAGCTTCCCCTTCTCGAGCAGCATGCCAAAGTAGGTGAGGATCGGCGACGGCTGCCCCGGCGCGGCAGGCGCCTGTTGGAAGCGCTGGATGGTCGCCGGCGTGCGCAGCACCTGCTTCGGCGAGTCGGCGCAGAGCTTGGCGGCGCCCTTGTAGTCGCTCTGCGACATGAGCTGGTTGAACTGGGCGGTGAAGAGCCCCTCCGCGCCAGGCAGGTTGCAGCGCGTCGACATGCGCAGCGCGAGCGCAGGGTTGCTGAGCTGCGACTGGATGTACGGCACGACGTTGTCCTCATCGACGGTCACCGAGAGCACCTGACCCTTGCGGTTGACACCGATGACGCCGCCGGTGGACTCGTGGGGCGCGGTGACGAAGATGGTCTCAGCGGAGATGCGGTTCATGTAGATGAGGGTGCCCGTCTCCAGATCGTACAGGTGCATGTAGCCAAACTTGGTGATCATGTAGGCACACCCATACTTCTTACTCACCTGCATGGCCACGGGGAAGTCCTGCGCCGCCTCGGGCGGGAAGTACATGTCCGTGTTCTTCTTGCCGAAGGGTGCGACGCCCTCGGGGCGGGCGCCCGGCGCGACTTCGATGATGTGCAGCTTGGCGCCAGCGGCGCCCTTGGCGGCAAAGCAGAAGAGGGTCGAGGGCGAGGTGGCGCCCTCAGGGGTGAAGGCGGCGAACGAGGCCGCATGGCCCTCGATGGGCTGCGAGACGTTCTTCTCCTTGGAAAAGAGCTGCATGGCGCCGACGATGCGGTTGGTGCCAGGCTCCGACTTGATGCCGATGAGCACCATCCACTTCTCATCAGCAGACGTCTTGTAGTTGATGATCTGCGTGTCGTTGAGCGTCGCGTGGCGGTCAAACATCTTGACGGGCTCAGACTGACCCTCCATGGACCAGTGGTACACCGCGCCGCCGGTGACCATGGCCACGGTGGCGGGAGAGATCCACTTCCAGTAGACGACCGGCTCGGTCAGCTGGTGGCTCTTCATCTTGGATTTCATCTCCATGTTGAAGATCTGAAGGGGGAGGCGGAAGGCAGGGGGGGCGGGTACGGTCAGACGGTCCAAGATGTGCGACTATGGGTCATCGGGGCCAGTGCAAATTCATCGTGTGCGTGGCGACTCTTCAGCAAGGGACGAGGCGATGCCACGGTGCAGGGAGGCCCGTGCACGAGTGAGGACCCGGGCGCCAAGGCGCGCCGAGAGCGTCGGCACTGGGTCTTTCGCGGAGGGTCGCATGGGCCTCTCGACACGGGTGACGGCACCGCACCTGCAGATAGTTTCCCGCCTTGAGCGCGATCACCTTGGAGACCGGGTTCATGATGGCAGACTCTGCAGTGATCGGACGCCGCTGCGGCTCGGTAGGGTTCGACATGTCGATGATGACGACCTGCACCTGACCATTCACCTCCTCGCGCACGCAAATGTACTTGTCGCTTTCCATGGTGAGCGTGGCGAAGCTGATGTACTGGGGGTTGACGCCCACATTGGTCAACTGGACCAGCTGTAGGGGGGGAAGAGCAGCAACGCGATCAACACAGCGCATCGACGCATCCGGAAGGGCAAAGCTCTGCATGTGCTTGGATGTGCGCTGCAGAAAGCAGAGGGAGGGGATTCGGCCACGCACCTCCTGGAACTTGATCGGGAGGCCCTGTTGCTGCGTCATGGTTGCCCCCTGCACACACACGGGAGCGCGTGTCAGCGGAACGTCAAGCAAGCCGGGAGTGCGGGCGGTGTCGCAGCGCGATTGGCGCAAGGTCAGGCACCCTTTCTTTGCTGGAGCCAAGGGTATGGCGGGCGCACCAAAACGTGAGATAAGCCCCCCTCCCTTACGGAGTCAATCGTGTCATCAAAGGATAAAAAAGCTGTAAACGAGCCTCGAGAGGGAGACAGTCCGCCGCCTGTGGGTGTCTTGTCCCGGTGCTGCCCACGTCCCGCACGGCGATAGGAAGAGATGGCGACGACGTCATTCAAGGGAGGCGAGTGTGCCGGGAAGAGCTACCTCGAATGCACCATGCTCATGCCGCCTGAGGAGTGGTGCCGCAATATTTGCCACACAGACAAGTGTGTAGGCCACAACTTGAACAGCATCCAGAAGGGAACGACTTGGGAGCTCAAGTCAGAGGATGGTCCGCTCAACTGCTGCTACAATGAACTCACCAGCTATTTCGGCGGCCCAGAGCGACGCCAATGCCACGTCTGCTGCCCACCACCAAGATACATTCCGAAAGATGCCCAGTCCAACAAGACGTCGGCAATTAATCGTCTCGATGGCCACGCGCAGCAGGTGCCGGTGCAGCAGGTGTCTGCATCGAGCTCATTTGCCTCGATGGAGACTGGCGCCTTTGCCGGCGTTGGCGTGGGAATGGCGGTCGCCGTGCTCTGGTTGCGCGCCTTCGGAGGAAAGCGCCGCCCGGCTCTCAAAGCACGGCGGAGTAGTCCAACAGCAGCAGTGTAGCAGCAGTGACTTAGGGGCATCGGTGTAAACAGGCGAAAGTCAGCCCTGCAGGGCTCTGATCAAGATGTAGATCTGTATGGTGAGGTTCTTACATATGGGCCTTCCTGTTTGTGAGTTACTACATGTCAATGTCTGTGTAGGTTCCTATAGGTAGCTAGGTTCCTATTTCTAATTTTATTTGGCCTGACGGAGTTGTCGAAGGTCACGCAGTCCACATGGCGTGGGGGGCCGCAGGGGGCAGCGACGAGCTGATCAGCAAGGCGCGCGGCGCGCGGAGCCTATGCGTCATGCCATTCCGTCGCTTCTGTGCCGACGAATGCGTCGCGCTCTGCACCGCGCTCGCCGACAACGACACCCTCACTGAGCTGCTCGCCTCCGGCCACGCCATCGGCGAATCCGGCGCCAAGGCGTTGGGCGCGCTGCTCTCGCGCGGCGTGATCGAGCGGCTCGCTGTGGGTGATACGTGCTTTGGCGGCGCGGGCGTCGCCGCACTCGCTGAAGGCCTCGGCGGCGCCCAATGCGCGCTACGGTATCTGGATCTGGAGTACAAATCTCTCGATGCCACGGGCGGCGCGCAGCAGCTTGGGCGGTTGCTGCGGCTGTCTCCCTCACTTGAGGAGTTGAACCTGGCGCGGAATCCACTCAATGACGCCGGAGCCGCCGCGCTCGCCCAGCCGCTCCGCACCAACGCCCTCATCTCTCTCGACTTGAGTGAGAGTGGTGTCAGCGCTGCCGCCTTCCCTCCCTCATTCGCCAATAGCCTCCGACGGCTGCGCACGCTCAAGGTGTCTCGTAATCAGACGCTGGGGGACGCGGGGGCTGTGGCCATCGCTGCTCTCGCCGTCCCCGCCCTCACCACCCTCAACCTCGAAGAGAGCGACGTGGGATTCGTCGGCCTTTTGGCTCTTGCGGACGTGCCCACCCTTTCAAACTTGCAGCTCGGCGGCAACTGTCGGCTGGGTGCGGAGCTGCGCGGCGCGGATGCGCCCTCGTTGCCAGTATGGGAACGGCTCGCCCGTCTGGATACCCTCGGACTCGGCCGCTGTGCGCTCGGGGACGCCCCCGCGCTCGGCCTCGCAGAAGCTTCCGCGCGGATGGCCCCCGAGGCGATCGACGGAGGCGGCTTACGTGTGATCGAGTTCAATTCAAACAAGATCACCGTTGTGGGCGCCAGTGCCCTACTCCGCCACTGCTCGAGCCTCGAGTCCCTTCGCCTCTTTGACAATCCACTCGGAGGCGACAGATCGGCTGAAGCGGTCGATGACGGGTCGGCAGGGGCCGACGGATCCGCAGTACCCCTGGGAGATCACATGGGTGCAGCGCTCGTTGATGGTGCCTCCGCGCTCAAATCGCTTGACCTCGGCGCGTGCGGAATCGATGCGAGCGCCGCATCGGCGCTCTGCACTGCGTTGCTGCGAGAGGCCGTAGCGCCGAAGCTCGTGTGTCTCGAGCTGAATGGAAATGAGCTGGGCGCACCGCTGGCGATTGACATGCGTGCGCAGCTGGGCGAGGCGAGGCCCGGATTCGATCTCGCGTGGCGTGAGGCTGAGCGAGATCAGCAGCTCCCACACCATGCAGGCAACTGAGGCGTAGTAGTAAGCTCTGTTAGTAGGAGCTAGGACTCAAGGCCTTACTCCGGAGGAGCTTGGGTAGAGAGCTAGTACTAAGTAGTATGTGAGTGAAGTAAGTACCGTACTCGGAGTACAAGTGGCACTACTATTCGACGGAACCTACATAGTCCTGGGAACCTATTTTCGCACGTGACAAAAGGGCGCCGATTTCGGTGTCATGATGGCCAAGCTGGTAGCCGGTCTGCTTGCGCTGAGCGAGCTGGCACTGATAAATGCAGTTGACAAGGAACAGTCCATAGAGGAGCTCATGACCTCGATGAAGGGCATGCCCGGGATGGAAGGCATCAAGATGTTCACGGTGTGCCTCACGCAGCGCACCCAGCGTCCGCCCATCGCATGCAAGCGGCCCTGTTTGCGCAAGTTGTTGTTCCTTCTTCGATCTGTCGACACCCTTGTCGCGCAGGCGGACGACCTCAAGAATATGGACGATCCGGCGAAGATGGCGGTACGCTTCTGTTGTGTGAGGCTGGATGGACTGCCTGCCAGTCTTGCAACTTGTCCACAACGGCTGGCCCGCTCAAGCATCGCGATGGTTGCGTGTGTGCGCAGGGGATGTTCGGCAACGGTCCAAAGAAGCCCAAGAAGCAAACGCGCTCACAGTACCGCCGCCGCCTCGTCGACTTCTACGAGAAGTATGGCCTCGCCGACAAGGTAAGGCTCGAGAGTGGGCTCGAGAGAGTGAGTCGGGAGTGAGCAAGCACGATGAAGACGCGACAGAGAGATATATATGCGACAGAGAGATGTTATGCGGCGACTTGCCGAGCCCACGAGAGAGGAGCCTGGTCGTGCCTCTTCCCCACCCCACCCCTGCTGAACACCCCCGCTCCCATGGTGGCCACAGCTCGACGGCGTCGATGCGGCGCTCGATAAGTGGAAGGGCCGTGAGGAGAAGATGTTCACGGCGTTGAACAAAAAGTACCAGGATGTGATCGACGCAAAGTGGGAGGCGGACGTGAAGGAGGTCAAAGCCGAGGAAGAGGAGATCAAGAAAGCCAAGCAGGAGGAAGAGGCTGAGGCGGCAGCGGCTGATGCTGCCTTTGGAAGTAAACAGGAGCTATAGATCACATGGAGAGAAGTTCAGCTAGAACTCACTCGGCGCCCTTACCGCCCGATCTCAGTCTCTCTCTCGTTTGCTGGCCTAGCTACGCGCGATACCTTCTAGGCCCTCTCCCTCAGCACCAGGCATGGAGCTGTGCCGGTAGCTGAATAGTATGTATCTATCTAGGCGGGACACAATGACAATTGCGAATTGGAATTGGCTTCGGCTTGCGCGGTTCGTTTTAGAGTAGTAGGATCGTAAGACTTAGACCGCCGGGCCCCCGGAGATCTTGACAATGATATTACGGTATTATAACGCTGATTAATCTGATATTGGCCAGATTCATATATTGTTATTGATATAATTATAATATATATATTATAATTATATATTCAATATTGATATTCAAATTGAAATTCAATATAATTCAATGTGAATATGAATATCCATCCGATATTCATATTGAATATCAATATGAATATGATATTTGATATATTCATATTGCATATTATAATTATATTGGATATTCATATTGATATTCATATATATTAATAATTGAAATTGGCATATAGATATATTCAATATTAATATTCATATTGCAATATCATATTGGATATTCAGATTCGTCATAATAATTGAACTGATCTAGTGTATTGACCGTCTTATTGTCATATTGAGTTTGAGACTTGACACTGTCACTGGCTGCTAGTCTCGAAATCACACTTAAATATTGACACTTCCACTTGAGACGAGGACGACTTCAGTTGCGGACTCATTGCGACATTGGAGCTAACTGCAACAGGGAGAATCTGCGATATCTGTACACTACTGACGAGTCGGATCCCTTTCAAACGGCCATTTCGTCTTCGAGGAAGCCATACTCAAACGTAAAGTCGCTCTTGATGCGTTGGCACCAGCCCGTCTCATAGTCAAAGTAGACGTATGTACCTTGCTCATACTCGTCGGCGGTCACTTTGGGTTCCTCATGCCGTTGGAACCACGTGAGGTACTTTTTATGGTAGCGCCAGCTCTGCTTCTTGAGCTCACGCGCCGCCAGGTACTGCTGGTAGGTGCCCTGTTGGTAGTAGAAGATGAAGAAGAGCGTATCCGTGTCGAACTGGTCAAAGACGCTCGGCGAGTCGAACACGGGCGCAGGGGTTTGCGGGAAGGAGCTCGGCGTCGGGTAGGGGTTGCGCGGCACGTAGCTCTTCGGCCGTTCCGAGTCGGCAGGCTCCGGCATGTTCTGCAATGAGCTATTGAGCACGAGGAGGTGGTCAGCGGTATTGTCTTCACCCATTAGCGCCCCGCCCGCAATCGCGGCCATCTCATCAATAGCCTGTTGCTCCTCAGGGGTGAGCTCGTAGCCCTCCGAGGCTCCCATCCCGCGCCCACTGGAATCCGAGTCGTCACCCGTTGGCTTTGGCGTCAAAGAGGCAAAGACGGAGTCGGCGCCGCCCTCTGCCGACTCGAGTGCTGTCGGAAGCCCGCCGCCGGGCGCTCCCGCCATGGCGCCCAGCCCACTTGGTGGTGGCAACCCTCCGACCTTGGGCTGAGCCGCCCCCCCCGTGAGGAGCTCGTCCTTGCGTCCTGCCTGCGCCCCTATCAGCATGCTGCTACCGGGAAGGTTTGCCGCGCGCCCGTTGCGAGCCGGCGGATTCGCTGTCAGCGGCACCTGCGCGGGCGTCCTGCCGGCGGCGGCCTTTGCGGCGACGGCGGGCTGGACCGCGGGCGCTGCCTTGGCCGCAACCTTGGCCGGCGGCTCCGGCTTCGCCTTGGGGATCGGCGCCGCCTTGGCTGCTGCATTGATCGAGGGGAGCGCGATGGGCTCGGCGGCAATCGCCTTCTCCTTTTTCCGCTCCTTCTTCTCCTCGGCCTGTGCGCGCTCTTCCTTCTCGCGCGCTTTGCGTTCCTTGGCGGAGAGCTTCTCCTCCTTGGCGGGCGTCGGCTTGCTCTCCACCGGCTCCGGAACGTGGTCGTCATTCCCGCCTGCACCGTGCTCGTCGAGTCCGAGCTCCTCGTAGATGGATTCGTCATCGATATTGTCAACTTCCTCCGTGTTGCCCTCGACCATCTGCTCGAGCAGGTACTCGAGCTGGTCCTTGATGAGTTCGATGTCGTCGGTCGAGAGGGTCTCATTGTCCACAAGCCGGAGCACCACCTCGAGCTTCTCCTCGTGGTACCGGCAGCGCTCGACCAGCTCCTCCCACTTGCTCGTCATGTCATTCTTCTTCTTCTTCTTGCTACTCGTGGCTGCGGATTCTATCTCAACCTCGTAGGCGTCAATCTGCGAGGAGAGCACGTCGAGCTTCTCGGCGATCCACTTGCGCACCTTGTTCTTCTCCTTCTCACGCGGGTCCTCCTTCGGAGCCTGGCTCAGGCCCTCCTTGGAGAAGGCCTTGGTCTTGAACTCCTTCTCGCAGACCTTGAAGCGCTCCATCTCTGTCTCGATGAGCTTGCGTGCGTCGGTGAGAGGCCGCTTGTCCTTGATGTCTGAGTTGGTGATCCACGCCTTGATGTCGTCACGGTACCGCTGCAGCTTCTTGATCTGCGACTTGAGCTCTGACTCGAACTTCTCCTTTTGGTTCTGGTTCTGCGCATTGTACACCTTGTCCCAGATCTCGTCGAAGACCTCGACACCTTCCTGCACCTTCTTCAGCGTCCGGTCGATCTCGCCCTGCAGCTTGCGGTTCGCCGCCATCGCTAAGGCGCCGCCCCCTGTTTCTGGGCGAGGGCCCTCGCCAGGGCGAAGCGCAGCGGATGAAAGGCTGGTGCCTCCCTCTGACTCTTATCTGTTTTTACAGCGTTTAACTCAGTATTAGACCCCCTCTGAACGCAGTTGTTCACGTCGCCGTGAGAAAGAAGTCATGGTGGCCACCACCAAGAAGACGATCGGTGGCAGCAAGAACGGCTCCACACGAGAAGTGCCTGTCACCAAGGCACCCAAGACCTACCCTGCGGAGCCGGAGAGCGTCAAGGCGCCGAGCACTCGCGAGTTGAATTCGCGTGGCGTTGCGAAGCTACGCAAGTCCATCGAGCCGGGAAGCGTGCTTATTCTGTTGGCCGGCCGCTTCCGGGGACGGCGCGTCGTCTTCTTGAAGCAGCTCGCCTCGGGTCTGCTCCTTGTCTCTGGGCCGTACGCTGTCAACGGCATCCCGCTGCGTCGCGTCAACCAGGCTTATGTGATCGCCACTTCGACCAAGGTCGACGTGTCCAAGGTGGACTGCTCCAAGTTCAAGGACGAGTACTTTGGCAAGGCGACGAAGAAGGCGTCGAAGAAGAAGGGCGAGGAGTTCTTTGAGGAGGCCGCCACCAAAAACGAACCCACTGCGGCGCGCCTCGCCGATCAGAAGGCCGTGGACGCTGCGATGATGCCCGCCGTGAATGCCGTGCCGCTGATGGCAAAGTACCTCAAGGCGCGCTTCTCCCTCTCCAGAGGCCAGGCTCCGCACAAGATGATGTTCTGAGTGTGCTCCGGGGGGAGGCAGAGTTGTCACAGTTTGTGGCTGCCTAGCCGCCACTACAGGTTGCAGTATACGGAGGCCTCGCCACATGGCAAGAGCTCGGGTTGAGAAAGCTTGATCATGGCCTCGTGACAGTTGGCTGGGATCCTCCGAATCCAGGCCATGTCACCAAGGTCGTGTGCGCTTCGACTGCAATTCTTTTCTTGTCTTGGATTGGCAAGATTCGGCTTCTTCTGCTTGTAGTAGGAAATTCGAAATACTTTATTATTCAAAGTAGGAACCCCTAATTATAATAATAATTCTGGGGTACCCTACAGGGTACAGCCAGCACAGCACCCCCAATAAATGGTAACGCAAAAGGTGTGGTGTCTGTCTGAGTGGTGTCTGAGTGGTGTCTGAGTGTGAGTGGTGTCAGAGTAGCAGTAGGACATTTTGCCCGACGATTCCCTCCCGCTCACATTTCGGCCCCATCATGCCGACGACCCTCGGCAAAACGACGCCGCCTGGGTGGACTTCGCCGGACCACGCCAAGACGCAGA
>MDSY01143434.1_pt1 | contig 13077 bp, 13 predicted proteins | sample 811131 | NCBI WGS metagenome assembly MDSY01 (sample SAMN05326643, study PRJNA326480) | marine metagenome | isolation source: seawater | place: Atlantic Ocean: South West | collected 2010
ATCCAAAAGAATTTTCTCATCATATGCCGTTTAATTTAATCCCTCAAATTGATGTCTTTGAAGATAATGCCTATACCAAAGAAGAAATGAAAATGATTAATGAAACTCAAAAAATTCTTGAAACAGAGATTCCCATTACAGCTACAGCTGTTCGTGTTCCGGTTTTTGTATCTCATTCTGAAGCCGTAAACATTCAAACTGACAAACCTATTTCTGTAGAAAAATGTCGTGAATTATTAACCAAATTTCCTGGTGTAACTGTTTTAGATAATATTCAAGAACAACAATACCCTACGCCTCGTGATATCAGTGGAAAAGATGATGTTTATGTGGGAAGAATTCGTGAAGATATCTCTCAGAAAAATACGCTTGAATGCTGGATTGTAGCGGATAATCTTCGTAAAGGCGCTGCTTTAAATGCTGTTCAAATTGCGGAAGAGTTAATTAAGTTACCTGTTAACGTTGCCTAATCATACGCTTGACTCGTTAGCTGATTATTATAATAAAACTATTTCTAAATATGGAAACTCTCGTAAAGCGCTTATGTGGAATTCCCATTTTTCACAAACCGTACGCTATGAAATACTTTGTGATCAACTCAACCAGCAAGAATACTCTATCTGTGATGTCGGCTGTGGCTGTGGTGATTTATTTCATTATATAAAATATCATCAACTTCCTTTTGATTATACAGGCATTGATATTAGCGCTAATATGATCGTTGCTGCTCAAACAGCTTATCCAGCAGGTATATTTCGATGTTTGTCTTTAGATGAAATTGTGATTAATCATTCATTTGATTGCATCATGGCTTCTGGTATTTTTAATTTACGTATGAAAGATCATGATAATACTATTTTTAATATCATTAAAACGATGATTCGTTGTGCCAATGATCAAGTACGATTTAATATCTTAACAGATACTTATAAGCAATCTTTAGCTACTAGTGATTTTGTTTATACCAATATAGATGTTCTTTATAATCGCTTAAAACCACTTGTTCGTAGAATCACTCTTGTTCGGGATTATCTTCCTCATGATATTACATTCTATTTAGAAAAATAATCATGTATTGGACAAATATTATGCAATTAAGTAATTTCATTAGAATAGTTGAATACAAATTAGCTATCGTTTATACTGTAACTAGTTATACATATAAAATTAGTTAGTATATGTGATATGATTTGGAGGATGTTATGATTACTGAGTTTTCTATAGATGTTGATACAATCACTTTAAGTAACTCTAAATCTTTACCTGCTATTAGGGTTCGTGGTGAAATTGATATTTATACTTGCTCAGAATTACGAAAAACATTATCTTCTACATTAGAAGATTCGGCTAATGATTTTCTCTTAAATTTAGAACATGTTCAATATATTGATTCGACAGGCTTAGGAACGATTGCTCATAGTGCGCAGCAAATTCAAACTAACAATGGTCATGTTTTTATTATTTGTACAAAACCTCAAATTAAAAAAATATTTGAAGTTTCTGGTTTATTATCAAAAAATATTACGCTTTATGAGTCTGAAGACCACATTTCAGTACCGGTAGAGAAGTAAATTGGCTCATAAATTAGAAGTATCATTAACAATACCAAGTATGCCTGAATTTGTTGGAGTTGTTAGGTTAGCTATTTCAGGGATTGCTGCTCGATTAAACTTTACAATTGATGAAATTGAAGATATTAAAATTTCAGTTTCAGAAGCATGTACCAATGTTATTCAACATGCTTATGGAGAAAATTCTAATCCTGAAAAAGATATTATTGATATTAAAGCGTATATTATTGATGATAACCTTGAAATTGTTGTTAAGGATTTTGGACAAGGATTTGATTTATCTATTATAGGAACTCCTGAGCAGCGTGAAAAATCGAAAGAAAAAATGGGATTAGGTTTAGGTTTAACATTTATTAAAAGTTTAATGGATGATGCTAATTTCGAATCTGTTCAAGGTCAAGGAACAACGATTCAAATGAAAAAAAAATCAGTAAATTATAGTCCAGCTGCCGTTTCTTAAACTTAGTGATTCGATTACTTTTTTATTTAATTCCTATTATTATAGCTGTTATTATATTTTTTGATTTACGAAAAATAGGTCGGTCTTCTATTGCTTTTTTGGTAGCAACTGCCTGTGCTTTTCTCTTTCCAGTTGGCCCCCTAATCTATCTTGGTGTTCGCTCTAAATTACGCTTATCAACGGTTAGTATGCCATCATCATTTTGTTCTCGTTGTGGATATAATCATGTTTCAAATCATAAACAATGCCCAAAATGTGGAAATGAACTCGTTATTTAAATGCAACTTCTTCCTGACCAAGCTAGCTTATATCTTCATATTCCTTTTTGCAGTACCATTTGTCCATTTTGTGATTTTACTAAACTAAAAACCAATGAGTCATTATACCAAACTTACATCAATGCTTGTTGTCATGAACTCAATGCTTATCAAAATGACCCAACTATCGAATTAACCTCTATTTTTTTTGGTGGAGGAACACCTTCATCATTACCTATTCGTTATATTAAACAACTTATTCAAACAATACACACTACATTTAATTGTACGAATATCCAAGAAATAACAATTGAAATGAATCCCGAAGATGTCTCTCTGAATTATTTATCTGAACTTAAACAACTGGGCTTTACACGTATTAGTCTCGGTGTCCAAACATTTCATAGCGATGAATGTCACTTTCTAGGACGTGGGCATACTGTTCAACAAAGTTATCACGCATTAGAGCTTATTAAAACATTTTCATTTGATTTAAATATTGATTTAATGTTTGGCTTACCTAATACATCTACTAAACACTTAGAGTACTCTGTTCAACAGGCATTACTATATGAACCAAACCATTTTTCTTGCTATTCTTTAACGATTGAACCAGATACCTTATTTTTTAAAAAACAAATTCCCAAAGCCTCTCATGATCATGATTTTAATTACTATTCTTTTTTAATTGATTATTTAACAGAACAACAATTTCATCACTATGAGGTATCTTCATTTGCAAAAACTAATCATGAATGTATTCATAACAAACGCTATTGGGCATTTGAATCTTATATTGGGATTGGTCTAGGAGCTCATTCATTTATATCTCCTTATCGTTATCAAAATAAAACATCTTTAACTGATTATATCAAATCATCGGTACCATCATTGTTTCTTCCTGATTTTCAACCACTATCTCAAACGGATCTTATGAAGGAAAATATTATTGCTAATCTACGTATTCCCACTGGCATTAACTTTAATGATTATCAACATCGTTATAATATTAATTTTGAAGATATGTTTCATGATGAAATTAATGATTTAATTCACCAAAAATTAATCTATAAAACTACGTTTGGTATTCAAACAACTAAAAAGGGACTTTATTTATTAGATAATGTATGTTTATCATTTTTGTAATGAATCCATTATTTTTATTTTTTTTTCTAATATTACAAACTGTTATTTATGCTAATTCTATCGAATTAACGATGATATCTCCCAAAATAAATTTTCGTAGTAACAAACCGCTTGTGTTATTTAAAGGTACTATTCAAAACGCAACCACTGTCATGATTAATAATATCCCAATCCCTATTTTTAATAATAGATTTTACATCAAAGCCATATTAAATCCCCATCAAGAAAACAATTTTATTATAGAGGCTACTGATGCAAATAATCACAAAAAAACTATTACACGATCTATTGACTACTTCCCAGAGCAAACTACATCGTCAGTCGCGCCTTACTCTATATCTGACATCCAATTTGAACCATTATTACATCAATGGCAAATCAAAGGATCTGCTATTAATTCTAAACATATTTATATTGATGGCAAACATATTCCTATTACTGCTGATAATTTATTTGAATATCATTTTTCTCCTGATAAATTTTCTAAAACATTTTTAAGTTTAGGTGGTATTACTAAAGATTTACTTTTATTTCATCATACTATTGGACTTTATGAGGTTAATAATAACTACACAAAACCGATTAAATCATTAGAAAAAACTATTAATTATTTACCAATCGAATTAGGACTCTTACAAGCCTATTATAGTATGCATTGGCAGCTTATTCCGTTTACTACTATTCAGGAAAAAATGATTCATGATCTAATTTCAAGTAAATATTCTCAACTTAATTTAAATCATATTAAATTACTTAAAAAAGGGGATAATCTTGTTATTTCATTACCTTACCTTCATCATTCTTTACAAATTCCTGAATTAAGTTACCAACTCTTACTGATTCTTCAAAATACTATCCAAAAATCAGACTATATCACTGTTTTATGGTACAACAAAACGCCTAATGTTATCGAAGTTGTTTATAATAAAAATAGCTCTCCGTATTGCATTATTGATGATAAACCTATTGATCTTGATAATGCGATTACCTTGGATATTTTTTCCGAATTTCGAGAAAAACATTTTGGAATTCAATAATCATTAATGAATTTATAGTTTCTTTAGCGCAGTAACGCGTTCACTTAATTTTATATTTTGAGGATCTAATTCTAACGCTTTTTCCCATTGCAATAAAGCCATCTTAACTAAATCTAAATCAAAATAAATCGATCCCATCCTAATATATAATTGTGGCAAATAGGGGTTTAATGCAATAGCTTTTTGTAATACTTGAATCGCCTCATAATATTGTTTTTGAGAATAATATTCAAATGATTCATAATAATATGCTAAAACTTTTTCTGATGTTTCTTGATTACTCGACAAATAATTTTGGCGAAATTCTTCTTTGGTTTCAAAGTCATCTTTATCAATATAACGCAAATCTTCTTTTACTGCATTCTTTAACCGATTAACCTCTTCTATTAACGAACCTCTTTCTATTCGCCACTTATTAAGTTCATCTTCATATGTTTCACTTAATTCTTTAGCTATTTTTTTTATTTCTTCTTCTTTTAATAGATAATTTTGAATTTCTACTTTCTTTTCTTCGTCTGGTTTCGCAAAATTAAAACGATGATTTACTCCAAATGAAAACCAACGTAATGGTTGATTGTTATATTGGGGATTCACATTATTTTGACCATCATTTTTATATCGGTAAAACTCAGTGAGACCTGCTAAAAATGTAGTCCGATTTGTCATGGGTATACTTGCTCCAATATTCAAATCTTTACCATCATATTCCAAACTTATATACGCTGTACTAACTGGAATTTCTACGCCAAAAAATAATCCATCAAATTTTTTAAAATGAGCAGTATCTTCATCTGCATATTGAAATCTGCTCCCTCCATATCCAACATGATACTTTACTATTTCTGTTATATACGATACTGCAATATATGGCGATAATATATTTTCTTGTACAACTGAATAATCATCAAAACTTGAAATGGCCTTTTTATTACTTAATGCAATATCTGTCATACCTCCAACTACTTTTAATTTTGATTCTAATGTGCTGTAAAATTGATAATGCATATGCATAACAAAATCAGTCTTATTAACCATATTAATCCCTGTTAATAAACGATTACTAAACGCATACATTACCTTTAAATCAAATTCATACCTTGCTCCCCCATCAATAGTGTAAAATCCAGATGATATGCCTGTAATAATATCCTTTTTTTCAAATTGTGAATAAACCGGAATATTTGTTAAATGTGATGGCAAATTATATACAGCCCCATAGATCACACTATTTATCATAGTACACACTATGATTAGCACTATTAAATTATATTGTTTTATTTTATGTTTGATCATTTTCTGGAATTATTTTTAATAACTTATAATCATCTGAAATATTAATATTTTTTTCATCTGTCTTTTTATCTTCTAAATCCTTTGGTGGTGTAATCCGCTTTAAAAATAATTTCAAACTATCATTAGCTGGATCCAGCTCTAATGCCTTTAACCAATTTTCTCGTGCTTTTTCTAACTGACCCAATTTATAATTAATAGACCCTAACCTAGCATAAGCAATTGAAAATGTTGGTACCAATGTTGTTACAATCTCATATTCTTTTAATGATAATTCATAATCTTCTTTATAATAAAATTCTAAACCTCTTTGCATATGCTCAAGTGCTAAACGAATTTGTGTTTTACGTTCTGCATTTAACTCATCTTCAACCATATGTTCTTGTAACAAAAATTGTTGAAATTCTTCTAAAAAATCTAATGAACTAAATTCTCTAATTACATCTGTTTTGGCATCTAAAACAGCTAGCTGATTACTAATTTTCTCATAATCGTTTTTAATACTATCTAATTCTTTTTGATTTTTTTCTTTAAATATTTTCCCCTTTTTTGTAATAGCAATTGAAATAAAATGCCTATTATTATTGTCTTCTTCATTTGGTTTTGGTGTTAACGCACCATATAATTGCACATTGTTTGGTAATTTAAACAACATCCCAAAATGTACTTGTTTACCATCCCACTCTGCTGACGTTCTAAATTGCCTAAAATCATAATGTGCTCCTATAATTACATAATCATCTTGATAGCGCTGATAATCAGCTACTCCAATATGATAAAATGACCTTAATTTTGGCACTTCAATACTATATACCGTATATGATCTGACCCTTGGTAAACTTGTATGCTCTAGTGTATTCCATTGATTATTTTCCCAATAGCGCTCTGTTAAACCTAAATTTTGAAACCCTACCACTAACTTATGTTTTGTCTCAACGAATTCTATTGCCGTAACTTGTGCTTTCATACTTAATAAAATATCAATTTCGGGTGATGTATTTAAACCTATCTGAAATTTATCTGTTAAACTTAGATGATAAAATGCAGTAGAGTTTGTTTCTAATTTATCCTCAGGATCTGCAAATAATTTTGCTCTATAACCATACTCTAATGTTCCTCTATCAGGAATAATGGCATGAGGTATTACCACTAATGATGATGGTTCTGATATTGCTAAATTTATACTACTAGATACTAATATAAATACACTAATTAATTTTATGAGGATTCTTCTATCCATTTTTCCTTTTCCTCTTTTACAAATTGTAGTGGGTATACCATACATATTGCTCCAACGTTATTTCCCTCTATTGTACATTTCATTTCAATAAATAATACTTTTTCATCTGAAAAAAACAAATGAGATCTATCTAATTGATAGTCTATTTTATTCATTTCTAAACTACATTCTTTTTCTTCAAACTCTTTATCAAGAATACCAAGAACTTGTTTTCCAAAAAAATTTTCTGCAAATGTAAACGATGTCTCCTTTCCATTATCATTTACAATGTCAACTTTTCCTCCAAAACATCGCTGAGTTCCTAGCATTACTATTTTTGGATCAATACTAATTAATACACCTCTATTTTGATACCCAAATTGTCCGAAAAAACTAAATTTTGGTAATATTGAATGACAAGATTGATATTCTTTTACTCCTCCTGAAAACTCTGTTACACATAGGCCAACTTTTAATTGTGTAGAAACTGTATTAGTTACTTTTAAACCTAAAATTTTATTAAATTTTAAAAAATGTCCTAATAACTCACTCATTATCTTTTCCTTCTTCTTTTGTTGGTTCGGCAGCATCATCCTGATTATCATTATCCGCTTCTGTTTGCTGCTGTACAGGCTCTTGATTCTGATCATCGATTGGAAATTCATTATCTGTCTCGGGTGCTTTGTTTGTGGGCTCTACAAAATCAGATGCTTGTTTTTGTTTAATGATAGCAACCAATGGTTCAATCTTTTCTTCTTTTTCTAATTGCCTACATAACTGTACGATACTTCCTTGCGCCTTTTGAATCTCTTCCTCTGCAATATCACTTGAATTGCTCATTTCTTCTTCTAAACGAGGTTTTAATCGTTCTGACACACTATCTAACAATCTTTGTTTTAATTCTTCTGATACCCCTTGCATTGCTATTGCTAATGAACTTAACGGATCTATTTCTACTACTAATATTCCTAGATCTTTATTATTCATATATAACAAATCATTAAATGAAAAAATTAATTGCTGAATTTTTTCTGCTGATGATTTATCTTGAGTTGAAATCATATCAACAACGGTTTTTCTTGTATCACTTACCATCATTTCTAAAACACGTGATAATTTAAAAATCTGCTGAGATTCCTCAATTTTATCATCATCTTCACCTAATAAATTTAGTTCTAATTCACGATGAAACTTCCATAAAAGAGGATAATTTGGAACATCTAATGATAACATTTTTTTAGATATAATAGCTGTTTTTTCTACGGGAAATTCTGATAATAATTTCGCAGATCGTTCATCTGATACCAATGATAAAATTAATGCTACAACTTGCATATTCTCTTTTTTTAAATAATCTATCAATAGTTTATCAGATAAATGATCAATAAAATCAAATAAACCAGTTTTAGATGAAAAGAAATCATCCGGATCCTCAATTCCAAAACTATCTTTTAATAATTTATCTGTTACATTTTTTCCACCTATAACACTATTTTGTGTAATTGCTAATTCATAAAACTCATCAATAACATAAGTGATTTCTGTTTTTTCTATTTTTCCTAATTGATTTATTTCGTGTAATAACATTTTTGATCGTGATTCTCCCATTTTGGCAAATAGTTGTTGCGAAAGGCCTGGCATTTTAGAGTCTAAATACATTAATAAAATAGCCGCTTTTCTTCGTGATGATGTTCTCGCTTTATTTGTTGACAGGTTCAAGTTCATCTACCTCCATCCAGCTATTTAATAATAAAATAAATTGATCTGGTTGTGTTTGTGCTAATTGTATTAGCTCTTGTCGCTTTTGTTCCATTTCTGTAATTTTATCTTCTAATTCTTGCTGAGCTTTCTCCTGCTCTTCTTTTTCTTTCTGAGCTTCTTTTTCTAAATTCTTCACTCTTCTTGATTCGGCAAATCGCTTCCATAGCTTAACAAATATAAATATAATTCCTAATACGATAACCATTATAATCCCTATTAATGCAATCGGCTTAACTTTTTCATATGTATTTTTAATTACATCAAAATAAACTTGGTTTTTCTTAACAAAATATTTCCAACCAAACTCTTTTCCCATAAATGGTGCAAATGTAATCGCTAATTGATCACCCCGTTCTGTATCAATACCTGATACTGTCATTAATATTGTCTTTAACTCTTCTAACTCCATTCCCATGTAATCGCTATAGTCTTTATCGATAACAATACTTACATTAATACTTTTTATAATTTGCTTTTTCTGTGATGTTGTCTTAAGCGTTTGATTAACTAAATAACTAAATTCTTCATTTGATTCACTATTTTCTAATTCTAATGTTCGATTCGGTTGTAACGAATTACTAATATTTTGAGTTGGAATGCTAGTTATTACTTTATCTTTGCTGACCTCTTGTTTTTGCTCTAATACAGGAAATCCAGGCAAATCAATTACGGGTGCTGTTAATGTATCAAATGAAAAATCCATATTACCCGTATTTTTTACTTGTTCACGAATATCCTCTGCACTGGGTCTTAATCTAGCATAACTCACTGCTTTTTCATTAAAATTTGATGTCGTTATAACGGTACGATTACTGCTTACTACTTCTGGTTTTTTTTCTAAAAACACTTCATCCGTTACACTATCACTTAACATCGTTACAACGGATACCACAAATAATTTCTTTCCTAATAATTTTTCTAGAAACCGCTCAACATTCGCTTTTATTCTTGCTTCATGCGTTTTTTGATATACAATACTTTCTTGTAATGGTTCTTTATCTAAAATGGGAAAAACTACAGCTTTTGAACATAATGTAAAGGTAAAGGTTACAAACCCTATTAAGATTAATGAATATAATAAATATCGAAATGTAAATTTCATACTTAGCTACCTATAATTATTATAAATATTTTTTTGGAACATATTTTGTTACCCTTTATTATAGTATGTCTAAACATATTTCGTAAAAGATATGTTTTCTTTTTTTAGTTTTTTATTGTTATATTTTTGTTTTGTTACGTATACAATAGCCTAACATATGATTAAATACAGTTTTACTATTAAACAAAAATCTTCTAATACTAATGCTCGTTTAGGCGAACTCGTTACACCTCATGGAACGATTCAAACACCCACATTTATGCCCGTTGGAACACAAGCAAGTATCAAATCATTAACGCCTGAACAAATTCTCTCTACTAATAGTCAAATTTTGCTTGCTAATACTTATCATCTTAGTTTAAGACCTGGTATCGACACGATTAAAAAACATGGTGGCCTTCATTCCATGATGAATTGGCAGGGGCCTATCTTAACAGACTCTGGTGGTTATCAAGTTTTTTCATTGGCAAAACGACGGCGTGTTGATGAGCATGGGATTACGTTTCAATCCCATATTGATGGGTCTCCTATTCGATTTACTCCAAAACATGTGATTGATTTACAATGTGGATTTAATAGCGATATTATGATGGTTTTAGATATTTGTACTGCTTATAATGCAACGAGACAACAAACTATTCAAGATCTTAGGATTACGCATCAATGGGCAAAAGAAGCGTATCAACATTGGTCACAAAAGCAACTACCAAATTGGTGTTTTGCCATCATGCAGGGTGGCTTTCATATGGATTTACGAAAAGAAAGTGCTGATTTTCTAACATCCTTAAACTTTCCTGGATATGCTATTGGCGGCCTTAGTGTTGGCGAACCCAAAGAATTACTTCATGACTATATTTCACAATGCCCTTCTTTATTACCCGAACAAAAACCGCGTTATGTTATGGGTATTGGTCTTCCAGAAGATATAAAAATAGCTATTGAAAATGGTGTTGATATGTTTGATTGTGTTATTCCAACACGCATTGCTCGTCATGGCCAATTTTTTCTTAATGAGAATCGTATCAACATTAAAAAAGAAATCTTTAAAAATGATCTCACTCCTTTATCAGATACCTGTGATTGCTATACTTGTCAAAATTTTTCAAAAAGCTATATTCGCCATTTATTTATTGCCAAAGAAATGCTTGCTGCTACCTTGTTAACCATCCATAATATTTACTATTTAAATCATTTTGTTAAAACACTAAAAACTAAAATTTTTCAATAAATATTGACATATGTTATATTGTTATTCTATATTTTTTTTACTCTTTATTTTTTTATTATAGTTTTATTTGTAAGATTTAGATTATTTTTACGGTATAAATTGTTAATTTTTAGGAGGCTACATTATGCCAAATGTTTTAAATTCTTCATCACCAAGATCACGTGCAGTCAGTCTTGATCAAAGCAACGACTCAGCATCCAATCGGCAGAGTTGTTTAAGTTATTCTGGCCTCTGTCCTACAAGACCACGTGCAGTTAGTCTTGATCAAAACAACGACTCAGCACCCAAAGAGGTTGTTAGTTTTCGACCGCGCTCTTACAGTGATCCTGGCACTTGTCCTAACAAATCCTATAAACGTTCTAAATCATTATCTCCCATTAGTGATCGCAGTCGTAGCCATCTATCATATGATCCTGAGATAAACCCTGTCCCTCTTCATTCTATTGAACAAGACGATCATCAACTTCTTTATCGAAAACTGGATTCTCCTTCACGGCTTGAAATGATCCCTAATGCTCCCTCTAAATTTCCTGATCCCTACCGAGAAGGCCCGATTTTACCCACTTTATCTAGCTAATAATTTGTTTCTACAATTAACCGTTAGTTGGTCTTTTATTATTTTTTTAATTTCAGCATATTATACATATGATTTCAATTCCTAAAACTCTTTTCTCCACCCCAAAGCGTCATGATGATACTTCAAAAATAATAGTTAATAAAGCACATTCTTATCACCATAAAAGATCTTATTCAGATAGCTGTATCTCATATTATAACTTTACATATACATTAGGTACCTCTAACTATGATGATCATTTAAATAAAACATTAATGCTAAAAAATTTTCTTAAAACAAAATTTTCTAATATGGCAGCTGTCTCTTTTTTTATTAAACATATGAATTCCAGTGATGTTGCTATCTATTTTGATGATGCTGTTAAACTTGTATTATTATTTTCTTATAAAAGTTTAATTTCCAGTCCTTATAAATCATTAATTACTAAAAACTCTATTCCATTGTTGCCTCAAAAACTTTTTAATCTTATTTTTGATGCTTTCTTTGAATATACCGAAGAACAAAGCAAACGCTTTCCTGATTGTCGCGCTACGTTTAAAACTTTTTTAAATAATCTCAGTCATTATAAAAAGAAATATTTTGATTCTGATTTTCTCAACTCTCATGTTGCTAACATGCATCTTATATTTAACCTTAATCATCCTAATGATTTTTATACTCGATTTCTTAATGAATCAACTTATCAAGTTAAATTTGCTCCTAATAATCAATCTTTAAATTTATATATTCATTACATTGAAAAATTTAAGGTAAGCTCACGATATATAAAAAGAATGATCTCTCATATTTATGATGATTATAAAACGAATCCCAATGATACTGCTAAGGTTTTTAAGAATGATTTAAAAAAATTATTTAATTATTTAGAAAAAGAATATGAAATATCATTACATGACCAACCTGATATTGCCTTAAACCGTCAACTTATGCTTATTAATACTCTTTTTTTTAGTTTTATTTTAGGAATTGGCTCTTTATCAGTGTTGATGCATTCATTTTTCAACCAAAATGATAGTGCTTGTGAAAAAACCTCTTTAGGATTTAAACATACATCTCTAATAAGTTCGAGTTTGGGAATATTAAGTCTTGGTTTACTGTATCTTTATCGTGATGGTAATAATCTTAGTATTGATAAGCACAGCTTAATTGATAACTCTAAAATTTTCTCTTCTATTTTTGCTAAGCCTAAAAAAGACAAATCATATAATGGTATTGCCTATATACCTATTTTTTTAATTCCATTTCTTCCAGATAAATCGATACATCTTAAATCAAATCACCCAACATCCCTTGTGCATCAAGAATTAACGCTATTGATGAGTACATTTACAGAGGTTTCTCAAAAAATAGTTAATAATGACAATCATTATATCAATAAATTAATGTCACAAACCTTTGCTTATTCTCAGTATTTTGATCCGCACAATAA